>JAESFS010000035.1_pt1 | contig 255308 bp, 222 predicted proteins | sample 9269441 | NCBI WGS metagenome assembly JAESFS01 (sample SAMN14502548, study PRJNA617105) | algae metagenome | isolation source: Scytolyngbya sp. HA4215-MV1 and co-occurring heterotrophs from sample from... | place: USA: Laie Falls, Oahu, Hawaii | collected 2010-08-22
ACCCTGAGGTCAGGCGATCAGCGCCCACAGTGCCCGGAGACGTCTCGACAGCGCGCAACCAACCAAGTGGCCGCGTCGCCGTGTGTGAGGGGCTTATAGGTCCCACCAACTCCACATGTCAACGAGGAATTTTCAAGAAATTGCGACGGTCGGGTGACGTTTTGAAGAACCCGCTGAAAACCAACAGGTTTTAGGGAGTTCGCAGCTGATTGGGACCAGGCGCCGGGAGAGTCCGGGAGAGACTGGCCCCCGCTTTGCGCGGCGCCGCTGCTCGCCACAGAGCGTGCGTCCTGCGCCCCAGCAGCCCATCACCCCCGCGCGAACGCGCATCCATCATCTCCTGCGCGAGCGCTGCGTCCATTGACCCCTGCGTCGGCTTGCGGCACACAGCAGCCACGGCGTTGTCCTCCTTGGGGCTTCAGCGACGCGGCGAGGTGGCGTATGGTTTGCCCGTAGCCGGCGCACGAACCAGCCGGTTTTCCCGCGGACCCGGCTTCGAACGACCCGGAACCAGAGAGAGCGAACCGCGCCTCCATGTTGCAGACGCCAGTCCGCCCCGTGCTGACGATCCCCGTCGCGGACACCTACACCGTCCGTGCGTCCCCCGTGGACCAGACGGTCGATCTCGGCCTGGAGCCGCCTCTGGCGCGCGAGGGCGAGCGCGCTCCGCCGGATCGCCGCTCCGTCAGCGTGCGCTGGCTCGCCGGCACCATCCTCACCGGCCTGTTCGGCGCTGGCCTGATCGGCTCGGCGATCTGGGTGTCGCTCGACGGGCAGATCACGTTCGCCGAGCGCGGCCAGCTGGCGGTCACGCCCGCCACCAAGGCCGGCGCCGGCGAGCGCTCGCCCAGGCGCGGCGACCGGCTGTTCACGCGCACCGACATCATCTCCGCCAAGCAGGCGTTCAAGACGCCGACCACCATCCGGGTGGGCGACCGCGAGGTCATCAAGATCAAGCCCTTCGTGCGCGTGGCCACCAACCTTGCCCTGGGCTCGCTCGGCTTCGCGGATGACGTGCCCCCCTTCAATCCCATGAAGCTCTATGCCGCGGGCGTGGACACCACCGTCGACGCGCCGCAGACCGAGCCGCTGGAGGGCGATGCGGAGGTTTCCGTGCAGAAGCGGCCGCTGGCCGGCTACGCCGGCGAGCTGGACGGCTCCGTCCTCACCATCGAGCAGGTCGAGGCGCAGGTCGCCGAGGAGCGCCGGGCCTCCCTGGCCGCCGGCACGGCCGCCCGCCTGCCGATCACCTCGCAGTCCATGCTCACGCGGGCGCTCACCGCGCCGCGCGCCATGCCCGACGCCGTGCAGGGGGGAGCCGACGCGGGAATGTCCTTCTCCACGATGCAGGTCACGTTCGTGCCTGAAAACGTCACCAGCCGCGAGAAGAGCTCGGCGCCCGCCAACCAGGGTGGGGGCTCTTCCGACGAGCGCGTGGTGCTGATCAAGAGGGGCGACACGCTGGAGTCGCTGCTGAGGGCGAACGGCGCCTCGCCTCTCGAGGCCCGGTCCGTACAGCAGACGCTCGCCGCCCGGCTGCGGGACGCGCCGCTGAAGGATGGCAGCCGCGTCAAGCTGCTCTTCGACCGGCCCACAGGCGGCAATGCGCCCATGCTGCTGCGTGTCACCGTCTACGATGGCGAGGCCATCGCCCATATCGCCGCGGTCAACGATCGCAACGTCTTCGTGTCGGTCGCGCCGCCAGAAACCGAGGCCGTCGCGGCTGCCGAGGAGGAAGACGACGACGAGGATTCGTCCGGCAAGGGCGGCCGGGGCCTGCGGCTCTATGACAGCCTCTACGAGACCGGCTTCAAGCACGACATTCCCAAGGCGATCCTCGACCAGGTCATCAAGATCGGCTTCTACGACTTCGACATGCAGCGCCGCGTCTCCGGCGGCGACAGCTTCGAGGTGTTCTACGCCGAGGACGAGGACAACGAGAACCACCAGGACCTGTTGATGGTGACGCTCTCCGTGGGAGGCGCGACCAAGCATTACTACCGCTTCCAGAACGGAGAGGACGGCACGGCCGATTTCTTCGACGAGGAAGGCCGCTCGAACCGCAAGTTCCTCATCCGCAAGCCGATCTCGGAAGGGGTGCTGCGCTCCACCTTCGGCATGCGCTATCACCCCATCTTGCGTTATTCCCGCATGCACACCGGCATCGACTGGGCGAACAAGGTGGGCACTCCTATCATCGCGGCCGGCGACGGGCGCATCCGGGTGGCGGGCTGGGAATCCGGCTATGGCCGGCGGGTCGAAATCGAGCACCCCTACAATTTCGTGACCACCTACAACCACATGTCGGCCTTCGCCCGCGGCGTCCAGGTCGGCGCGCGGGTGCGGCAGGGCCAGGTCATCGGCTATCTCGGCAGCTCCGGCCTCTCCACCGGGCCGCACCTCCACTACGAGGTGATGATCAACGAGAACTTCGTGGATCCGCTCTCGGTGAAGGTGCCGCGCAACCGCGAGCTGGACGCCGGCCAGCTCGTCGCCTTCAAGCGCGAACGGGACCGCGTCGACGAGCTCATCCGCAAGGCGCCCAGCGCCACCAAGGTCGCCGAGCGCGCCTCGCGCTGATTTCCCTCCAGTTCCGCGCGGCAGGCCGGCCGCCCCCTCCCCCGGATCGCCGATGCTGCATGTCCTTTCCATCGTCGCCCCGGTGTTCGGGCTCATGGGGCTCGGCTTCCTCGCGCAGCTCACCGGTTTCGTCAGCGCCCGCACCGGCGAAGGCCTGTCGGAATTCGTCTTCTCCGTGGCGGTGCCCGCCCTGATCTTCAAGACGCTCACGGCCGCCGAGTTGCCAGCCGTGCAGCCCTGGGGATATTGGTTCGCGTATTTCGGGGGCGTGATCATCGTCTGGACGCTGACCACGCTGCTGGCCCGGCGTGTCTACGGCGTGTCGGAGGTGGAGGGCGTGGTCGCAGGATTTTGCGCCAGCCAGTCCAACACGGTCTTCGTAGGGGTGCCGCTGATCCTGGAGGCCTATGGTCCGGAAGGCGCGGTGCCGCTCTTCCTGCTCGTCGCCATCCACCTGCCCGTGATGATCACGGCCGCCATGCTGCTCGCCGAAGGGCGGCACGCTCACTTTCTCAAGGTCGGACGGCAGCTGGTCACGAGCCCCATCCTGCTCGGCATCGCCGTGAGCGTGCTGGTGAAGTGGACCGGCGCTCCCGTGCCTGGGACGGTCAAGACCATCGTCGACATGCTGGGTTCGGCGGCGAGCCCCTGCGCCTTGTTCGCCATGGGCATCGCGCTGCAACGCTACGGCCTCGGCGATTACGTGCGGCTGTCCGCCGCCGTGACTGCGCTCAAGCTGGTGGCGCATCCCCTGCTGGTGCTGCTTCTCGCGCGCTACGTGTTCCCGATGCCGCCCGTCTGGGCCGGTGTGGCCGTCCTCTTCGCCGCCGCGCCGACCGGCATCAACGCCTACCTCTTCGCCGAGCGCTACCGCACGGGCGTGGCCATCGCCGCCGGCTCCATCACGCTGGGCACGATCGCGTCCATCCTGACGACCACGCTGTGGCTGACCGTGCTCGGCATCCATTGACATCGCCGGCCCGCTCGAGGGCGGCTTGCGCACGGCAGGTCAGCCGGGTTCGGTCTCATGAGGCGCCGCCTCGAAGCCCAGCCGCCGCCGGACCTCCGAGGGGCTGACGCCTGCCGCCCTGAGGCTGCGCAGCGGCGTCGCGCTCTCGCTCTTGGCCAGCTTGCGGCCGTTCTCGTCGAGCAGCAGCGCGTGATGGTGATACAGCGGCGCCGGCAGCCCCAGCAGCTCCTGCAGCACGCGATGGACGTCCGTTGCGGCGAGCAGATCCGCGCCGCGCACCACGTGGGTGACGCCTTGCAGCGCATCGTCGAGCACGACCGAGAGATGGTAACTCGTGGGCACGTCCCGCCGCGCCACGATCACGTCGCCCCAGCGCTGCGGCTGCGCGGCGATGGTCGCCTTCATCCCATCCGGCTCGAAGGCGGAAAAGCGCAACGGCCCACCGATGATCCCGACTGCAGGATCCATGGCGAGCCGCCAGGCGTGCGGCTCCCCCGCCGCGGCCCGCGCCTCCGCCTCGGCGTGGCCCAGGCTCGCGCAGGGTCCGGCGTGAAGAGGCGCGCCATCAGGGTCTCGCGGCCAGGGCGCGCCGCGCTCCTCATGCGCGGCGACGAGCCGATGGGTCTCCGTCCGGCTGCAGAAGCAGCGATAGACGAGACCGCGGTCGCGGAGCGCCTGCAGGGCGCTGGCGTAACGGGCCATCTCGCCCGACTGGCGCAGCACCGGCTGCTCCCACCGGATCCCCAGCCAGGCGAGGTCATCGAGGATGGCGGCCTCGTATTCGGAGCGGGAGCGCAGGGGATCGATGTTCTCGATCCGCAGCAACAGACGGCCATCCAACCGCCGCGCCAGCGCCTCGTTCAGCAGCGCGGAAAAAGCGTGGCCCAGATGCAGCAGTCCGTTCGGGCTCGGCGCGAAGCGGAAAACGGGTTGCGCCATTGCGCTCAGCACCAGACATCTCGAACGCGGCGGCCATCCTTCGGCAGGTCCTCGAAGCTGTGCAGGCCTTCGAAGCGCTGCAAGGGGATGTCGGCCACGTCGTCGGGTTCGGCGAGCCGGATGTTGACCGCCATGCGCGTGCGCCCGTTGGCCCTGGCCTTCAGCCCACGCCAGCTCACGAGGTTCCCGCAGCGACTGCAGAAATTGAAGGAGATCGAGCCTTTGGCCCGTGTATAGGACGTCAGCTTCCCCTGGGGATCATCCACATGGACGTCATGGCCATCATCGCCATAGATCCAGAGCACGCCGTAGCGGCGGCAGACGGTGCAGTTGCAGATGGTGGCGTCCGCGACCTCGGCCTGGAAGCGCCAGCCCACCGCGCCGCAATGGCAGCGGCCCTGAAGCTCGGCCGCAGGCCCGCTCTGTCCCGTGTCGTCGATCCCCGGCTCCATGGCCCACTCCTGTCTCGCGGGATCACCATAGCAGCCCGCCGCGAATCGCGCCGGGTCCGGGATCTTCCATGCCAATGATTGACTCCGAGGTCGCGCTCGACAATGCGCTGGCCGAACTGGTGCGGCTCGATCCAGAACTTGGGCCGGTCGCGGCCGAGGTGGCGGCGGCGATGGGCCGGCCCCGCCTGCGCAAGCGGCCGCCCGGATTTCCCGGCCTGGTCGCCGCGGTGATCGGCCAACAGGTTTCGACGGCGAGCGCCGCCGCGATGGTGCGGCGCGTGGAGGAGAGATTCGGCGCGGTGAGCCCGGCCGACATCGCCGCCGCCGATGACGAGGCGCTGCGCGCCTGCGGCCTCTCCCGGGCCAAGATGGTGACGCTGCGCGCCGCCGCGGAGGCCGTGATCTCGGGCCGCGTCCGGCTCGACGACCTTGCCGGACTCCCGGCCGATGAGGCCCACCGCATGCTGGTCACGATCAAGGGAATCGGCCCCTGGACGGCCGACATCTATCTGCTGTTCTGCCTTGGCCATCCCGATGCCTTCCCGGCCGGCGACCTCGCCCTGCAGGAAGCCGTTCGCCTCGCCCGCGGCCTGCCGGCGCGCCCCGACGCAAGGGCGCTCACGGCGATCGCCGAGAACTGGCGGCCCCTGCGCGGAGCCGCCGCCACCCTGCTCTGGGGCTACTACGCGGTCCGGAAGGGGCGCGTCGTGGGGATCCCGGAGATCGGTCCGGCCGCCTGAGGCGAACTGGTCGGCGTTTGGGGGGCGCTCAGCGCCGGCCGGGCTTGTGGATGTCCAGCCGCACCGTGCCCACATCGAAGAACAGCCAGCTCAGCTTGGCGGTATTCAGGACCGTGCGCGGCCCTGTCTGGGTCAGCACGTCGGCGAAGGTGATGCCGTAGCTGCCGCCATCCTTGGTGCGGACCGTGGCCTTGTAGTCGAGCTTCACGTCGTTTCCGACCTGCATCACCGCGGCCTGCCCGATGACGTCCTCGCGGACGCCGACATAGCGGCCCTCGCCGGTCTTGGTGAAGCGCCAGGTCTTCCTGTCCTTCTCGCCGTCGGAATAGACGAAGTCTTCCACCAGTGTCAGCGTTGTCCCGTCCCACTGGCCGTTCATCTTCACCTTCACACCGCGGCGCGTGCCGTCGCGCGTGTTCAGGAACTCGCCTTCGGCCAGGAGCGGCCCGCGAAAGAACTCCTCGAGCACCAGCTTGCGCGGTTCGGGCGCCGGCTTCGCCGTGGGGCCTGCGGCGGAAGCTGACGCGGTCGCGGCCGTGAGCGCCAGGACCGATGCCACGAGAAGGGATGGAAAGGACGTCATGTTGGTCTCCGTGTACGGCCCCGCCAGCGCTCTACGCGCGGCGGGGCCGACTGGACCATCGTCATGTCAGCCCCGTCCGCCTGTCAGGGGGCGGCCTCGACCTGGCCGGAAGCCGTCTCGCGGCGCATGAAGCGCGGCACTCCCCAGCCCTTCAGGCTGCGCCAGGCCTTGCGGTCGAGCCGGAAATGGTCGACCGGGAACAGCCCGCCGCGCGCCGCCAGTTCCAGCAGGCCCGAGCCGTCATAGGCGAAGCCGCACTTCTGCAGCACACGCTGCGAGGCCGGGTTGACGACGCGCGCATCGGCCCGGATCTCATCGTAGGAGGTCAGGGTGAAGACCACGTCGATCAGGGCCTGGATGGCCTCGGTGGCGAACCCCTCGCCCCAGACCTCGGGGTGAAAGACGTAGCCGATCTCGGCCGTGCCTGAAACGCCGCGCTCCACGCCGACCATGCCGATGACGGCCCTGTCGCCCCTGCCCTTCTGGGCGAGGAGGCGCAGGCCCGCGCCGCCGGCGTTGAGGCCGCGCGCCTGCTCCACATAGGCCGCCGCCGCGCCCTTGGGATAGGGATGCGGGATCCGCCCGGTCATGTTCGCCACCTCCGGGAGAGAGGCGATGCGCTCGACGGCGGGGGCGTCGGCGCAGCCGGGCCAACGCAGCCAGAGCCGTGGCGTTTCCAGTCGGAAGACGTCGTCTCGCGTGATCTCAGGGAACATGGGCCGAGCCTCGGGTCCGGTGGGGAGGGCGACGCCGAAACGTGGCCCAGAAACGACGAAGGGGAGGTGGATCCCACCTCCCCTGTCGGACCCCTTTCGGGGTCTTCCGGATTCTGGCTCGCTTGTCGAGACTGGAATCCGCCGGGTCCGTGGGGTCCGGCGGAGGTCCTTCGTCTCGACCTACGCCGTCATTCTGCAGCCTCTTGGGCTCGTACCGTCACAAAGATTCGATCGTTGGCTTTGTGCTGGAACTCGACCGTGCCGGCCGACATGGCGAACAAAGTATGGTCCTTGCCCATGCCGACATTGGCGCCCGGATGCATCTTCGTGCCGCGCTGGCGCACGAGGATGTTGCCCGAGACCACGGCTTCGCCGCCGAACTTCTTCACGCCGAGACGGCGACCCGCGGAGTCGCGACCGTTGCGCGACGAACCGCCTGCTTTTTTGTGAGCCATGAGAGCTCTCCCGAAAACCTGTTGCCGGGCTTATACCCGATGAAAGCCGATTTGCCGAGCCCCGAAATCCACGTTCGTCACGGGAAGCCGGGGCTCATGGTTCCGCCTGCGAGCGATCCCTGTTCAGAGATCCTTGCCGGAAGCGAGTTCGGCCTGGTCGGCCTTGGCCCGCGGCGGCTTGCCGTCCAGCAGCTCCTGCGCCTGCTCGATCCACTCCTCGCGCACCACGCGTCCGCGCAGGGCGAGTTCCTTGTCGAGCCGGGTGACGTCCTCGGGAGTCCAGGCGGCGATCTGCTCCCAGCTCTCCACACCGGCGGCGCGCAGCTTCTTCTCGAGGGTCGGGCCGATGCCCGCGATCAGCGAGAGGTTCGACGACCCTTCGCGCGGCGCAGCGGCGACGCGGACCGGACGAGCCTTGGCGGTCGTCATGTCGGGCTTCGCGCCACCCGTGAGGATGTCGGTGATCCGAACAACGGTCAGTTCCTGACGATGGCCCTTCTTGCGCTTCGAGTTCTGACGGCGGCGCTTGACAAAGGAGATCGACTTCTTGCTGCGCGTCTGCTCGAGCACCTCGCCGGCGACCGTGGCGCCGGCGACGGTCGGTGTGCCGACCTCCGTGGACCCGTCCGACACGACCATCAGGACGTGGTCGAACGCAACGACCTCGCCTGCCTGGGCGGGGAGCTTCTCGATGGTGATGACGTCTTCGGCGGCAACCCTGTACTGCTTGCCGCCGGTCTTGATGACTGCGAACATCGTTCTGTCCTCGTGTTCATGCCTGCTCTGCCCACCTCCCGAGGGACATGGACGGCCGGCTTCTTTGCAGTTGACCCGGCGTGGGAAGGCGGCGGCGGGCGGGAATGAAGGGGTTCCGCAGAACCGTTCTCATCCGCACAACGACGAGCGCGCAGCCGAGGCCGCGCGCAAGCCGTGTCCCGTACAGGACCAGCCGGCAGCCGTCAACCGGATGTCCCCGCCACCAGGCCGCCAAAGGCCGGCGCTGCACCGGGAGACCAGCCGCCGGCGCGCCTTGAACTGCCGCACCCCCCGTGCTATTCGCCCAGCCGACCACGATCCGGCGCGCCGGGTCCCCGACCCTGCGGCCCCGCCGCCTGGCCGGTCATCTGCGGAGAGGTGGCAGAGTGGTTGAATGCACCGCACTCGAAATGCGGCATGGGTGCAAGCCCATCGGGAGTTCGAATCTCCCCCTCTCCGCCAATTGCCATTGAATTTGCTGCATAAATCTGCACCGTCATCGATCAGTCCCCAAAACAGTCCCCAAACTGGAGTGCGATAGGGTGCCTACGTTGCGCTCCTCAACAGCTTGTTTCCGCTGTTAGCACTGCGTTCGCGCCTGGTCGTGTAAGTTGCTGGACGTCCGATCCGCCGTCGCACATCATCCCTGACGTCGCAGGCACCAACGACGGCGTAGATGCAGAGCAACTTCGACTTCCTGGCCAAGGCGGAACCTCAACTTGCCCGCCTTGGACGGTTGGCGGAGCACTTCTTCCACGATGACGCCTCCACCTCCATCGGCAAGACCCGGCAGCTGGGGGAGCTTCTCGCCAAGCAAGTCGCCGCGCGGGCCGGCGTGCCGCTCATGCCTCGCGACAGCTTCGAGGACGTGCTCAGGAACCTGAGAGACGCCGATCTGCTGCCCCGGGACGTCGGCGAGCTTTTCCACTACCTCCGCAGGGTGGGTAATGCCGCGATCCACGAGGGAGCAGGAACTGCGGGCGAGGCCCTAACGGCGCTGAAAGCCGCACGCCAGTTGGCCGTCTGGTTCCGCCGCTCCTTCCTGTCCGATCCTGGCTTTCGCCCGGGCCCTTTTCTTCCCCCTGCACCGCCCGTGGATGCGACCGTCGAGCTGCGCGCCGAACTGGCCACGTTACGAGATCGCATGGCCGAGACCGCGACCGCAGCCCAAAAGGCGGCTCGCGCCGCTGAGGAAATAACGAGCCCTCGGGACGGGAGCGACGCGCGGCGGTTATCGGCTCTGGTCCCACTCTGGGCTGCGGTCCGGCGATCGCCCTGCGCTCCACCAGCATCTGAGCCTCGTACAGCGCGAAGGCAATGGCCTTGGCGGCCTCGATCCGCTGGTCGTCGTCAAGCTCTGGGGGCGGGGGGAGGGGCCTCGATATGCTCGATGGCGTAAGTCGGCTTGCCCCATGCGCGGTCCAGCAAGCGGTCGGCGGCCTTCATGCGTACTTCGGGCTCAAGCGCCTTGTTGCTCATGGTGTCGATGAACAGCTGTATCGCCTCGGCGGAGGCCCCACGTGCGAGGTCGCGTGGAAGGGCTCGCACAGTGACCGTTGCCCGACAGGGCTGCGGGGAGACGTAGAAGCTCGACCGCGGTTGCGTCGCACCGGGGCCACATGGTGCCCGGCGAGGGGGCTGTGATGCCGGGTGCTTCTGCTTACCCGCAAGAAATGAAGAATGCTGTCGCTGCTCACGCCTTGAAGGCCGCCTGATAACCGGAGGCCATGTGCTGCGCCCACGGGCTGACGTCCTCGGGTGCTGGTCGCTGCTGGCGCCGGCTTCACCGAAGCCGTCGACGCACGTCGTGGAATTCGCATTGGCTCGGTGCTGCGGACCGCGTCGTCGCGATGAAATCCGTCCGGCTCTGTACCCGCAGGTTTGATCTCAGTTCACAGCGCAGCTCGAACGCCCCCAGCGCTAGTAGGCCGGTAGGGCGAACTTGAGTTACACTGTTCTGTCTCAGAGGGTGTGCACTGCCATGGCTCGCGCAGACCGCCGGCTGTCCGCCATTCTGGCCGCCGACATCGTGGGCTATGCGCGCCTCGTCGAGAGCGACGAGTCCGCCACGCTGGAGGGGATCACAACGCTGCGAACGGAGATCCTGAACCCGCTGGTGGCCGAACATCGGGGTCGCGTGATTAAGCTGATGGGCGACGGCGTCCTCGTGGAGTTCGCATCCGTCGTCGACACCGTGAACGCCGCGGTCGCCATTCAGGAACGGATCGCGCGCGAGCAGGCGAGCCAGCCGGAGGACCGCCGCATCGTGCTGCGCATGGGTGTCAACCTGGGCGACGTTGTCGTCGAGGGCGATGATCTCATGGGCGATGGGGTCAATGTCGCAGCGCGCCTTGAGCAGTTCTGCCCGCCGGGCGGCATCCTGATCTCCGGTACGGTCTTTGACCAGCTCCAGGGCAAGATCTCCGTGCCCGTGGACTTCGTGGGCGAGCAGCGCGTCAAGAACATCGCGCGGCCGGTGCGCGTCTACAGCGTGGCGGTCGGAGGCAAGGTCTTCAAGCCGCGTCGTGTATTTCCGATGCGGCTGTTCGCAATGGCTGTGGCGCTGGTAATCCTGGTCGCCGGCGGCGCATTCTGGGTGCTGCGGGACAGGCCCGCCGCCCCCTCCGTCAGAGCCACTCTTGCGGTGCTGCCTTTCGACAATTACGGCGCGGAAGCCGCCGACGCGCGGCTCGCGGACGCCCTGACCGAGGACATCATCACCGATCTCGCCCGTTTCCGGGATCTGTCCGTGATGGCCCGGAATTCGACGGCAGTCTACAAGGGAAAGTCCGTCGACATCCGGCAGGTCGGGAAGGATCTCGACGTGCGCTACGTCCTGGAGGGCTCATTTCAGCGTTCCGGCGACCAAGGCCGCTTCACGGCACAGCTCATCGACGCCCGGACGGGCGCGCATGTCTGGTCGGAGCGCTACGACAGGCCGGTGACGGATCTCTTCCAGGTCCAGAGCGATATCGCCGACAAGGTCGCGAACACGCTTGGCGGCTACTCCGGGCTGATCAGCAAGACGGAAGTGGGCACCGCGAGGCGCAAGCGCCCGGAGAGCCTGTCGGCTTACGAGGTCTATCTTCTTGGCGTTGACGCCATGCATCGCAATACCGAGAAGGACTACAAGGAGGCGGCGGCCTTCCTGCAGCGTGCCGTCCAGATGGACCCCAACCTGGCCCGAGCCTACACGGCGCTGTCGTGGGCGTGTTCTCTGCAACTCGCGTCCGCGACCGAACGTGCGCCGCTCCTTCAGCAGCAACTAGATGCTGCGCGCAAAGCCGTTGAGCTCGACCCGATGGACGCGGAGGCGCACGCCGCGCTCGGGGAGGCGTACGGCAATAACGGGGACACGGGACAAACTCGACTGCAGTATGACGAGGCGCTGCGGCTCAATCCCAACAGCTTCGACATCCTGACGCTTTATGCGGGGTGGGCTTCTTCCTTCGGCGAGGCGGAGAAGGGCGCGCAAGCCGCCGACCGGGCACGTGCAATCAATCGCCAACTTCCGAACTGGGCGCGCGGCCTGTACCGCTACGCCTATTTCATGGTCGGCCGCTACCAGGATGCTGTCGACATGGGAAACCAGGTACCCCGGAGCGAGTGGCACGCAGGATACTACGCCATGGTTGCGGGCGCGCTTGCAGAACTCGGCAGGCTGGAGGAGGCCCGCAAAATCGCGGAGGAAGGCGTCACCAGATTGCCAGCCCTTTCGAGCATAGAAGCCTTTGCTCTCAGGGGAGACTGGCCGCCCCACGAAGAGTTGCGCCTCGTAAGGGCTATGCGGGTGGCGGGCTTCCCGCTCTGTGCAACCGGCCTCGCCGCGGAGAAGCTGCCTAAACGGCTGCCGGAATGCAGCACGGGCGTGCCGTGAGTTGCGGCTCCAGAGCGAACACGCGCCTGTCCGGGCTGCGGGTTGCCCGGAGACCTACCGACTACCCGAGCGCGGGTGGCTCCTGGTTTACGAGCTCTTGTCCGGGTAACGGCCTCGAACCGAGACGCAGTCGGTCACCCACGATTTCACCCGGCCCGATCGATATACGCTGTCGAGCCGCTTTGAGACGATGCCCGCCAGCCCATGCTGACAGGCCGCACCAAAGACTAGAGCCCGTCGGCGGGTTCGCTTGTCATTGCCCTTCATGACCAACAGTGTAACGCCGTGAAGCGCCTCGCCAGCGCGTCGCCTTCTCCGCCGTCCAAACGACAAGACGCGACCAGGTGCACGCGCTGACTCTCGAACTGCTCTGACCGCTGGTGTCGACCAAGCGCCGCACCACCGGCATCGTCGCCGCCTATGACGCCGTACGCGACGTCCTCGCCACGCCGGTCGCTTTTATCAGCATTTAGCGGAGACCGACCCGACCTCGATTGGCCGTCTAAGGTGCACCTTGCCCCAGCAATCGCGATTCTAAGCTGCGCGCTGAGAGCGAGGAATAGAGCCTCTACGGCGGCCGATCTGGCGTGGCTGCTCGCATTGCTCAACGGAAGCGTGATTGGCCGATCTGGACCTCTTCAGGGCATGCAGCGGGCCCCGTAGGACGAGAGCGGTGCGAAGCTGTCATCGGCAATTGCTGAACTCCGGCTCCGATCCGGTGATCGCCTGGCGCTACGCCCGTATTCGAACTCGACAGCTTGAAGGCGACAGCCGGTTCGCCTTAGCGGGGTTGTCAATTTGCTCTCCACCCGCGTCACTCCATAGGTGCTCAGATTTTCCGTAGGTGCTCGCACTCCGAGGCTGAGCGCCTTTGAATCTTCGTGAGCATCTATGCTCCCGCGGCCCGGAACGCTGCCGTCAACCGACCGCCCTTTCTGAACCCGAACGAGTTCTCCGCATACCTGGTGCCTTCGTCTCGCGCGCGCCGCATCTGCCATCATCACGCCGGTCGTCCCGCTGATCGAGTATATTCAACTTGTGCGAGAGTTGATCTATAGCGATCCAACCGAGCATTTGCAATCTTAGCGTTTCGATCCCGCAAGATAAGCTTAACATCACAATGAGTTAATGAACCTGGTGTTATTCGAGCATCAACCGGAATAGCGTGACCGACATGAACAGGAGCAAACTTCTCAACCTGGCTGGAGTAACACGCAAGAGTTGGTCCCTCAGCGGGCGCACGCTCGTCGTCGTCATCGGTTTCGGTGGCTGGCTCCTCGTTTCGGCCGCGATCGGCTGGACCCGAGGGGGCTGGATGGACGAGTTCCTGTCCTACGAGTTCACCAATCCGCTGATCAGTGCCGGCGAACTCCACAGGAGCGCCTGGTCCGGCGAGCCCTACATCCCGACCTACTACTACATGCTCCACCACTGGCGGAAGATGACGGATCCGGGCATGGATCTGTTCGCCATGAGGTCGCTGTCGGTCGCGGGATCGGCGATCCTGGCGATGGTCGCGCTGGCCGCGTATTCGAGGTTCATCGAGAGAAAGTCGGCCTTCCCCATCTTGCTGTTTTCCTCGCCGGCCCTGATCTATTTCAGCTCTGAGGCACGGCTCTACTTCATCGTGTTCTTCTCATCGGTCCTGTTCGCCGTCTACTGCCTCGCGGCGCTCGATGACAGGCAGCGCGAAAGAGCGGAACGATCTCTCACCGTCATCATGGGCGCCTTGGCGGCGCTGGTATCGGCCTCGCACTTCATCGCCCTGCTCTTCACGGGATTCTGCTGCCTTGGGGCCTTCGTCCTTGGCCTCGTCTGGCGCAAGCCCTTCGCTGCAGGGTCATCCCTAGCCATCGGTCTTTGCGTGCTCCTGCCGGCGCTGGCGTATTGCGTCGTATCGAGCGGTCTTCTGACGGTCGCGAAGTCGTTCTGGATCACCCGGCATGAACTGCTCGAAGCGGTCCTCTACCTGCCGTTCCTGGTCGGGGCTCCGGTGATATGTGCGGCGGCCATGGCTCTGCGCATGACCGGCTCATCCTCCGGCGGTGAGTTGCAGCGGTCATCCGTCATGCTGTTCGGCGTGGCCGCGCTCTTCGTGGTTCTGGTCTCGGCCCTCTCGGCGCTCAAGCCGATGATCGTCCTGAGATACCTGACGCCGGTAGCCGGTTTCCTCGTGCCCCCGGCCGCGATCCTGCTCCAGCCGGTCCTGTCGCGATTGCGGGAGCCGATGCAGGCGCTCGTCGCGGTCGCAGCCCTCGGGCTGGGCGGCGTCTTCGCCCTAATCCCACCATACTCCTCCGGTGAGTGGCGCGATCCCGGTCTCTTCCTGGCGCAAACGCCGGCCTGCCGTGGCGCCCGCGTTCCCTCGGCCATCCTGACGGAAATTCCGCGGGACATGGATTCCTGGAAAATCATGTTCCAGTGGTATGGGGGGATGGACAAGACCTTCGTGCCCGCGACGCCCGAGGCGATCGCGGCCACGCGTGACGGCGCCTGTCCGGTGAGGCTCTGGGCGGGGGATCTGCAGGAGCGCTATCTCACGCCCGACCTGCGGCAGGCCATGAAAGGCATTTGTTCCGCAGAGCCCGGCGTCTCGATCCTCCGGTTCAGGAGAGGCTATCTCTTCCTCGCGCCCGGCGCGGACACTTCGAGGTGGTCCGGCCCGAAACTGAACTGCGCCGATCTCTGAGGGCCGGCCTTTCGCCCCGCGCTTACGCCGGGCCGCCTCTTCTGGCCGCTCTCGGCCAGAGCCTTGTTGGCGAGCGGCGCGTATTCCTTCGCATACGCAACGGGATGGGTCACCTCGATCTCCGAGATGGCATAGGCGGGGGACGGGACTGCGCCCGAAGGCCATGACCTGCGATCCCACCTACGAAGAAGCTGGTCGAAGCCGCCAGCGCTACCAATTGGTGCGTTTTCATCGACGTCTCCTCGATGTCGGTCGGCGCGCCAGTCTAGCACGGGTCTTCGAACGCCGGAGCGGGCTTCGAAAACCACAGACAGGACAGCAGCATCTGCTATCACGGTGAAGGTATCGCGCCCTAGCTAAGAAACCACTGCAGGACGGGCACTCCGTGGACAGCTGCGGCGACACACAGAGCGCCCTGCACCGATCCCGCTTGGGACAGGGCCGCTTGAACACGCCAGCGCTGCCCGAGGCTCGTTGCCGTCCTGGGACTGACGTGCCCACAGCAATCGCTAGTCTAGGCGGTGGGGGTCCGCACAGGTTTCTGGCGGAAATATTCCGCACTGGTGCTCCACCGTTGAAAACGATCTTGCCGGCCTTCAAGATCAGAAGACGTGGTTCGCGCCGTTGTTGCGTGCTGTGCGTCCGCTAGAAACTCGAAAACCCGGGGCCAGAGTTCCCAAGACTGGCCGCGTAGGGAGCGGCGGGGCTGGCGTGACACTGCAGGAGCGCTCGTGAACAAACAGCAGGACGAAGCGCCCTGGACCGTGACCCAGGCAGACCGCCGGTTTGAGGTCAGGGACCCGGCCGGAAATCTTACCGCCTGCACCTGCTGGCGCGCTCAGGACGACGCACCCGGGTTCTCTCGCGCCCAAGCCCTCGATCTGGCGTTCCACCTAGCTGGCGTCCCGGTCCTTCTTCTCCTGAGGGCCGAAGCACAGGAGGCTGACGTCCGCGCTTGTCACCTCGCCCTGTGCTGCGCCCACGGGCTCACGGCCTCGGGGGCGGGCCTACAGGTGGGGCGCTGCCATTCAAGGCACGGTGTTGAGGTCCAGCCCCGCGGCTCTGGCCAAGAATACCGTCCCAATAAGCTCCCTGGCTTCGTCTTCGACTTCGACGGACCAATGTCGCCGGTCGCGGCTGCGCCGCAGTCCCTCGACAAGCAGCTCGCGGGCGATTTCGTGAGCCTCGGCCAACGCGGCCTCCGGCCCGTCGAGCACCGAGCCCTCGGGATCGGTCATCAGCACATCATCGCGAACGTTGAAGAAAAAACGTGCCATCTGTTCTCTCCCACCAGCTCGGCCGCCTCCAAGCCTAACCCCGCTGATCCAGCAGAGATGCTGTCGGAAACGGACCGTTCGGCCAGCGAGCGGAAACGAACGGATAGGGGGCGAGGTGACGCGGCGGAGGCTGCGTCGGATTGGACCGGGAATGGATCGCGTGGGTCCCGGCGAGGGCCGGCCACCACAAGCGGTTCCAGCGCATCCTGTTCCTGGTGGACCGAAGCGAATTGGGCGACCAGACCAACGCAGGCCCTCCAACAACACGGAGCTCGAAGGCCTCCTCACATTCGCTTCAATCCACAGCGTAGCCGGCCTCACGAAGAACATGACGGCCGCCACCGTTATTCTGACGACGTTCAAGCCGCCGCGGCCAGCGCGCCCGCCAGCGGCCGCTTTCCTTGGCTGGTAGGCAGATGCCTGCCCGACCCCAAACACCTGCCCTGTGGCCTGGTGGAACACACCAATCACTGTTGGAAGCGGGAGAGTTGGTCGAGAACATCCGCGCTATCCGGGCCAGCTTTTCGCGCCATTGCGCATTCGAAATCTGTTGGCTAACGCTTCAGCCCCACATCCTCGTAGGTCATGCCGTGCCGCGTCAGCAGTCGCTCGATCGCGCTGTCGCAGATCGTCTCGACCCGGTCCTCGGCGGCAAAATACCGCTTCACCAGAGCCGCGTAGGTCCTGCGCCTCATCCACGCAGGTCTGGCGCGCAAATGGTGGTCATCGGGATCAGAACTCCCGAGCCGGCGGACAATGCGTTTTTTGACGCCCCAGCTCGTCTTCGAACTGGCTGCGATAGGCCACCTGCCCGCGCCAGGCGTTACGGCCTGCGAACATGAACGCCCCTGGCGGCATCCAGAGGGTCAGGACCTGCTCGCCGGTCACAGGGCACCGGAGATACCACTGCACGCCGCCGAAGTGCCGCGGCAGGCCCTGCACGTCGATGATCTGGTGAGTTGACCCGTACTCCAACTCCAGCGAGCCTGACCGCGTCCACACACGCAGCGTCACTTTTACCGCGAGGCCAGAAGGGTAGCGCCACGTCCCGTTATGCTCGTCATAGGGGCGAAGCCGCAGAGTGCGAATGTCGATCTTGGGGCCGCACTCCAGCACCGCGCGGCGTCGAGGGCGGGACATCGACACCTCCTCCTGCACATCGCTCACGCACCGGACAGCGACAGTAGCCGTGGCCAGATCGCACAGCCAGCCTCACCAGCGGCAGTTGTCGAGCCACCTCACCCCCCTCCAAGCCAGACCATCCCATACGGAGGAAAGGGCCATGGGCATCACGGACACCTTGACAAGGATGGGCCAAGCGCACACCCCTCCGGTTCCTTCACGGTGCCCTTTCCCGTGTCGGCATTCGACCCGCCAGAGGCCACGCCCCATGGTCAGGCACCGCCTATGCACCCGAGACTCATCGGCCGTCCTGAGGCAATCGCCCGTCCCGATGGCTAGTGGTGGCGGTAATACCTGAGCCCACCGGAGAGGATTGCATAGGCGGCGTTGACCTCGACGACGGTTCGCCCGCGCAACAGCCAGACCAGTCCCAGCCTGTCATAGCGCGCGAGCGGCACGTCGGGATCGAAGCCGAACAGGTCCGAGACGCGCCAGCCGAGCCTCATGGCGGTCCTGCCCCAGCAGTCGAGCACCACACCCCCGTCGCTGATGAACTGCCGCCAGCGGGGCAAAGGGACACCGGGAGGGCAGGTCTGTTGCAGGCGTGCGAATTCGTCGACGTAGAGGCGGGGGACCAGGCCGTCGTGCTCCACGAGGGCGGCGCGCTCGTCAGGGTCGGCGGTATCGATGCGGATCGGCTTACTCGAAGCAACCTCGGCCTTCAGGAAGGCGCGGATGTCGGCTTTGGCGGCCCGTGCCATCTGGATGACGTCAGGCGGGATCGTGAACCCTGGCGGGATGATCAGCCGAACCGCTTCCCCCGACATGGAGAAGGACACGCCGTAGGCCTGCAATGCAAGAATGATTTCCTCAACCGTCACGAGTGAAAGCCCTCCACCAAGACTGCCAAACCAGCTCAGCCCTCCACCAACACCGCCAACCTCTCTAACAGTTAAGCTCATGTCCAAAGACCGCCAAACCAGTTAAGCTCAAGCACTAGAGGTCAATGACGACTGATCCGTCCGGTGGAGCATCGTCTTCTTCAAGCACATTCAGTGGCTTGGAGAGAGACGACTGCTCTTCCTCGGTGCCCTCCTGCTGCTCATTACCGTTAAGCTCACGGTCTAAGACCGCCAACTCCGCCAAGTTTTTGGAGAGTGGAGAATTTGGCGGTGAAGAGGGGCCGGATGGCTGATTTTCGTCAGAAGAGTCCCCTCTCTCAAAAGTTGGCGGTCTTGGCGGACTTAGGGTCTTGGGCTCTGCCGTAGACCCGTTAAAGTCAGGGTGCTTTTTGTGCGCCTTTTTTCCTACAGCGGGTGGTGGTGCCCACCTCGGGTCCGTGGGGTCAAGCTCTCCGTGTTGGGGGAGCCACCGCCACCAGACGCCCTTCCCGCCAGCCTCTCCGACCTTGGTCTTCCCGACCTTCACCTTCTTGATCGCCCGCTCCAGCGTGCGCCCCGAGATGCCGCCATCCTTCGCGATTGCGAAGAGGTCTTTCGACAGCACGGGGCCATCGGCCAACTCGGTCAGCAGGAAGTTCACCGCCTCGGTGAGCGCCTCCCCGGCGGACTCCTCATCCACGTCTTCGGCCTGATGGAGCAGAGCGCGAGCCGAGCCGGTCAGCGTATCGCCGAACACGACCCTGGACGTCTCGATGTCACCGGGCAGGATCACCTTCCGCAGCGCGTAGCGGAACCCGTCGCCGTCTGGGCCGAGGTTCGACTTGGCGCGCGTCATGATGCGGTCGCACGCGCCGGGCTCTTGGCCCTCGTCCACCTCCTCCTTCGCCGCGACAATCACCACCCGCGCTACTGCGCCGAATGCGACGGACCCGGTGACCCTCTCCGTCGGATCGCGGCCCGCCGTGTTCTTCGAGAAGTGCGTGATCCCGAGCCCGGCCATGTTGCGGCGCTCCAGCAGGTCCAGCACCGGCTGAAGGGATCGCCTGACCTGATTGGCCTTGTGCCCGTCGCCCTCCACGGCGCTCACCACCGGGTCGAGGATCAGCATCGCCATGTCGTCGCGGATGCCATGCAGGGCCTGGTCGATGGTCTGCATGTCCCTCGACGGGTCGAAGGGGCGCGGGCCGTTCTGCGTGTCCACGCCGTCGATGAAATACACCCGGTCGAGGTCAGCCCCGGCTGCCTCCAATCGCGGCCTGATGGTGTCGGCAACGCCGTCCTCGCTCGACCAGATCATGACCGAGCCCTGCTTAGCTCTAGATCCGGCAGGAAAGCGACCGCCGCTCGACACGATGCCGGCCATCGCAATCGCCAAGGTTGACTTCCCGGCGGATGGCGCACCGACGAGAAGGTGCAGCTTCCCCCGGGCGAGCCAGCCATGCCAGAGCCAGTCGATGCGTTCCGACTTGATGCCCGATGCCCGAAGGAGGGTCGCCCGGTCAGACTGCGCCGGTGGCAGGTGGCCGTTGGGCACCGGGTGGTGAGCCTCAGGATCGGTCGCCAGCAGTATCGCCGCACTGGCAGACCTCGAATCGGCCTCTGGGGAGGCTGCGTTTCCGGGAGCCAGAGCCCCATGGGCCTCACGCGGTGCTTCATCAGACACCGGGGAGGGTGAGCCGCTGTACGCGTGGCTGCCGCATGACGTCTGGGCGTATGGCTCGCATGGCACGACAGGCTCACCGGGCGAGTGCACAGCCTGCTGGTGCTCCACCGCCTCTGGCGCATGAACGCCCAAGGTCGGAATTTGCTGCGGATGATCCCGTTGGGCGGAGCAGCTTCTCTCGAAGGCCTCGCGAACCGCCGCGCAGCTTTTGACGCCGCTCGTCACCCAGTCGTTCCAGTCCGTGCCCTCGTCACCCGCGTCCCTGTCGAAAGGCGGGGTCGCCACCAGCCCACCCACCGCCTCGGCAGCCTCACGAGCCGCAGTGACACCCGGGTTGCCCGGCGTTTTGAGATCGTCGTCTGCGGCGATCACGATCCGCACGCCCGGCATGCGGTGGCGCATCGCGAGAGCCACCGGCATCAGGTTGCGGGCGTTGAACGCGACCGCCACCGCGTGCTGGGTGTTGGCGTGGAGGCTAGCCGCCGTGGCGTAGCCCTCCGCGATCACCACGGTGTTGTCCTTAGGCTCACCGATGAGGTGATGACCACCCGCGACCTTGCCGCCGGGCTCGAAGCGCTTGACGCCCTCCGCGTCGATGTACTGGAGGGACGTGAGCACGCCGTCCACGCGCACCGGGACGATCAGCCTGTCCCCGATCTGGTGAAGACCGTACGCGTCAACCACCTTGTCGTTGAGGTAGGGGTGCGTCACCTCGGCCTCTTCCGCGTCATCCCAGATCTTGGTGGCATGCACTGCGGTAAGGCTCTGCCGCTTCTCCCGTTCAGCCTCTCGCATGGCGATCATGGCCTTCATTCGCTCCCGGTGAGCCTGCTTTTCCGCCGGGCCCAGCGAGTCCTCTGACCGGGCGAACCACTTGCCCTGCACGCCGGTGCTCCAGCAGCCATAGATGCCGCCCGGATAGTCGTCGTCGTGGAATGCGTACCAGCCGGAATCGCCCTTCCCGGAGGGCTTGGTCGAGAAGCGGTGGACGCGCCCGTCAGCGATGATGGATCTGGGGGCAAACCCAAGGTCACCGTGAATGGCGTCGCGGAACAGAGAGGCCGCTTCAGTCATGGCGGCCGCCCTGCTGCCGGACCGGGTCCCGCCTGGCTTCCGCTCTCCCGAACTCTGAATAACGGCTCAGCCACGCCTCGGCGTCGGCGCGCAGGATCAGGCTCTTGCTGCCGAGCTTCACCAGATGGAGCCGACCAGCCTTGATTTCCTCATACGCCTTCGTTCTGCCGATGCTGGCCCACGCGAGGAACTGGGCAAACGTCATCGCGCCCGCAGAAAAAATGCTCATTTCGACGTCTCCGCGCGGTCAACGCCGACCGCGCTTGGACGTTGGCGTCGCTGGCCTCACGGAAATAGGGAGGGGCATATTTTTCCTGAGAAGTTCAGTCACCTCCGGCAACTCAGCGGCGATCTCAGGCAGGGCGGTGAACATTTCGCCGAGTCCTTCGGCGAATTTGTCGGCGTCTGAAAGGACGTTCTCAAGCGTGCGGGCGGAGATGTTCCGGTAGTGCGTCTTCCTTAGCACCTTAGCGATCTCGGAGTTTGGCCGCGCCTTCTCTCTCCGCAGTGCTTCTGCAAACCCATGTAATTCACGTAGTCGTGCCAGCGTCCATTTGAGTTTCGCACCACGTTTCCTCTTGTTGTAATCGACAGCAAAGCCCGGTACGTGGCGCATAGCCAAGCCGAGCGCGAGCGCAACGTAGTCTCCCTTTTCCATGCCCGGGAATGTTGCAAATAGAGCGTCAATCCTACCAACCATAACTGTAAGTGCTTGAATATCGGCCCTCCATACTTTTGAGTTATGCTCAGCGTCAAGGCGCTTTGTTTCCTCAGGGGTTTCATCTGCGGAAAGAATAGTCTTCAGCCTTTTCCGCTCCGCCGGTCCTCGCCAAGGTACCGGCTTAGCCAAAATGCCGGAATACTTGAATTCTCCCGTGGTCTTTTTACGACGTACCATAGGCTATACCGATATTTCTGGTGTGATGCGTCACGCAAAAACTGTATGCACTCCGGCGGATCTCGCTTCGCTGTAAGTAAACCGTTTTCGCGAGCCAACTTTCCGCTAACAGCTTCCTGCACGTCAGCGTAGAGCTACGGCATTGTCACTTGATCGAAGCTCTATGAACTCCGCCCACGCGGCCATCATGCTGCGGCGCTTCTCCAGGGCGTCTCCGCGCCGATATGCAGCTTCCACCTTGTCCCGCAGCGAATGTGCAAGGGCAGCCTCAGCGACGTCGCGAGGAAAGTTGGTCACCTCTCCTGCCCAATCCCGGAACGCGCTCCTGAAGCCATGTACGGTCACGTTTGCGGTGTCCCCGAGGTGCCGACGCACCACCATGGCCAAGGCCATTGCAGATAGGCCACGGCCTGCCTTCTGGCCGGGAAACACCATGGCAGCCGGATCGGTCCCGCCGGGCAGCAGGCCTGCCGTCCGGAGAATTTCGATGGCCCGCTCCGCCAGCGGCACCCGATGCTCGCGGCCGGCTTTCATACGCGCCGCTGGAATGGTCCAGAGCTTGGCGTCGAGGTCGATCTCACCCCAGCGTGCGCCAAGCACTTCGCCGGAGCGTGCGGCGGTCAGGATCGTGAACTCCAGCGCCAAGGCCGAGACGGAGGGGGTGGCCCGCAGCTTAGCGATGAAGGCCGGGACATCGGCGAAGGGCAATGCGCCATGGTGGCCGCGCGAGAGCTTACCCTGCCTCGGCAGAAGCCGGTCGAGGTGGTTGCGCCACTGGGCTGGGTTCGGGCCCGTGCGGTGACCTTTCGCTGTGGCTGCTGCGATGACCACTTCGATCCGTCCTCGCAGCCGTGAGGCCGTCTCTGGCGCGGCCAGCCAGAGAGGCTTCAGCACGGCGAGAACGTCGGCGGTGGTGATGGCGTCCACCGGGGTCGCCCGAAGCGCCGTGAGGGCTTTCACATGCTCTGCATGGAGCTTCTTGTCCGTCCGGACCTTGCTGGCCGTGTAGGGCACCTTGCCCAGCGTCACCGCCCATTGCGCGCGATGCTTCTCGTTCCGCCAGCCCGCCTCCATCGTCTCGATGAGAGCGTCAGCCTCCTCACCAAAGGTGGGGACCGCTTGGGGGATGGTTGGCTTCGACTTGGGGTTGTCTCCTCGGGCTAGAGCGTGGCGGGTATGCTCGGCTTTGCGGCGGGCCTCCGCGAGTGGCACGTCCCGGGCCGAACCCAGCCCCAATTCACGAGCCTGCCCGCCCCTGGAATGCCGGAAGACCCACTTCGCGGCACCGGCAGGGGCGACGATGAGATACAGCCCTCCGCCATCCGAGTGTTTCCCGGGTTTCGCGCTCGCGACCGCCTTCGCTGAAAGCCTGTTGATGCCCTTCGCCACGGTTGGTCCCCAAATCAGTCCCCAAATTGGAGCCCGATTGAGCACGTATGATAACGAATGAGGGCGAACTTGTGAACTCAGTTCAACTAGAAAAATTTCATTATAGCAGTATCTTAGATCGAATAGCGGCGCACATCAGCGAACAGAGTTGAACGGTTCTGTGGCGGACCCCCTCTCCGCCAAGTCCTTCCCGCTCAGACCACGCAACAACGTGTTGATCCGGCACGCCTTCTGCGAAGGTTCGGCGCCTCCGTGCGGCCATGCGACGGTCAGGACTTTCCCTCACGCAGCCATCGGAGCCAGGGCGGAGCGTGGAAAGCGCCCATCAGCACGTACATGGCGCCCATTCCACCGATCCACGATGCTCCCTCGCCTCCGCACATCGCCGTCGGTCCGTGATCGAGCCCCGACGTCAGCAGGGCCATGGCGATGAAGGTCGGCGACGCCGCGAGCGCGAGCCTCTCTCCGAGGCGGGGCACGACCGGGATCCGACGAGCCGGGCCTTTCTCGCGCACGTCGTCCTCAGGCGCCCCGCAGCAGGGATGGCTCACGGCGCGACGCTCGCATCACGTTTGCGGAAGGCGGCCTCGCCGGCGTCGGACACCTCAACCCACCTCTGGTCGGGAGCAGCTGCGGCCACGTAGCTGTCGTGCCAATTCCACCACTTGTAGGTGGGCGTTTGAGGATAGCCCGCCGGCGAATCCTCCCACACCTCCTGGCGTCCCAGCGGCGTGATGTCGAGGTAGTTCCAGGTGCCGCCCATCTGCTCGTCGCCGCGGTTGTTGACGAAGTAGGTGCGATAGACCCGGTCTCCGTCTCGGACAAAAACGTTGGTGCCGTGCCACTCGGCCACGTCGAAATCGGCATCGAAGCCGTCCCTGATCGTGTACCATGGCATGTCCCAGCCCATACGGGCCTTCAGGCGAGCGATATCGGGCTGCGGCGCGCGCGAGACGAAGACCAGCGTCGTGTCGCGCGCGTTCAGGTGGGCGAGGTGGGCCACCTGGTCGGCCACCATCGAGCACCCGCGGCAGGCATGATCCGGCCACCCGAAGACCCCCGGCTCGTAAAAGGCACGGTAGACGATCAGCTGCCGCCGGCCGGCGAAGAGGTCCAGCAGAGTGGCCGGGCCGTCCGGGCCCTCGAAGGCATAGGAGGCGTCCACCGGAGTCCACGGCATCCGCCTGCGCTCGGCGGCAAGCGCGTCACGGGCGCGCGTTTGCGCCTTCTCCTTGACGAGCAGGCGCTGGCGAGCCGCCTCCCACTCCTGCGGCGATACGGTGGGGGGCAGTTGCGGCGCTGCCGCCCCGTTCACGGGGGCGCGTTCGGTTGCACGTGTCATGGTCATGATCTCCTGGTCCTGGTGGATCGTCATCCCGCGTGGCGAAGCGCCAGTCTTGACGCCTCGCGTCGGGCTCGGAACAGGATGGACATCCCTGCTGTAGAGGAGGGAGTAACAAGTGTGACGGGAATGCCATGGACTCTCTGATCACGGCGGCCGCGCGCAGCCTGGCGGCCGGCGATCCTCTCCAGGCCTTGAAGCGTGTCGCGCTCCGCGACGATGCGCCCGCGTTGGCGCTGCGCGGGATCGCGATGGCCCAGCTCGGAGATTTCGCACGGGCCCGCGACCTGCTGCGCCGCGCCGCGCGCGGCTTCGGACCGCGCGAGCCCGTGGAACGGGCCCGATGTGTCGTTGCGGAGGCGGAGGTCGCGCTCGTATCCCGGGAACTGGCCTGGCCATCTGGAGCCCTGGCGGCAGCCCGTACGGTCCTCGACAAGCACGGCGACCGCCTGAATGCCGCCCATGCCGGCTGCCTCGAAGCAAGGCGCCTGCTCTTGGTCGGACGCATCGGCGAGGCCACCCGTGTCCTCGACGGCCTCGATCCGGGCTCGCTCCCGCCCGCGCTTGCCGCCGCGCACGCCCTGGCCGCCGCCGGCATAGCCATCCGTCGGCTGGACATCACGGCCGCCCGCACAGCGATGGCAAATGCTGGAAAGGCCGCAGGGCGGTCGGGCATCCCGGCGCTGCAAGCCGAGGTCGCCCAGGCAGCCGCGGTGCTGGCGCTGCCCGCGGCGCGCGTGATCGCCCGCGGGGAGAGCCGCAGCCTGCGCCTTGACGAAGTCGAAGCCCTGCTGACCTCCGCCGCGCTGGTCGTGGATGCATGCCGCAACGTCGTCCGAGAAGGGCCTTCAACTGTTCAGCTCGCGACCCGGCCGGTCCTCTTCGCCGTGGCGCGCGTTCTGGCTGAGGCCTGGCCGGGCGAGGTGATGCGGGAGACGCTTGTCCGGCGGGCGTTCCGAGCGCGGTACGTGGACGAGTCCCACCGCGCCCGGTTGCGCGTGGAGATTGGCCGGCTACGGGCGGAGCTCGGATCCTTGGCGGGCGTGGTGGCCACAAAGGGGGGCTATGCGCTCTCGCTGCGGCCGGGGACGGAGGTCGTCGTCCTCGCTCCCTGCGTCGACGACGACCACCCGGGCGTCCTCGCTCTGCTCGCCGACGGCGAGGCGTGGTCGAGCTCGGCGCTGGCGCTCGCCCTGGGAACCAGCGCCCGCACCGTGCAGCGCGCGCTCGAGGACCTCTCCCGCACCGGACGCGTGCTTTCCGTCGGGCGCGGCCGTAGCCGGCGCTGGATGACGCCGTCCGTTCCAGGTTTCCCGACATCCTTGTTACTCCCCCTGGCGCCGGGGGGTGGCTAGGTTGGCGAGACGAACCTAAGGGGACATGGACCCATGAAAATGACTCGGGCCGACATCGAGCGGGACTACGGTCCCTTTCCCGGCGCTGTCGAGGTGCATGGCGTCACCTTCGACGGACAGCATGTCTGGTTCGCGTCCGGCGACCGGCTGAATGCGCTCGACCCGGAAAGCGGAGCCATCGTCCGCACCCTCGACGTCGCGGCCCATGCGGGGACGGCCTTCGACGGCCGGCATCTCTTCCAAATCGCCGAGGACCGCATCCAGCGGATCGACCCGCAGACAGGAGCCGTCGTCTCCAGCATCCCCGCGCCCGGCGCCGGCGGCGATTCCGGGTTGGCCTGGGCCGAAGGGAGCTTGTGGGTGGGGCATTACCGGGAGCGCAAGATCTATCAGGTCGATCCCGATACGGGGCGGGTGCTCCGGACGATAGAATCCAACAGGTTCGTCACGGGGGTGAGCTGGGTTGACGGGGAGCTCTGGCACGCGACCTGGGACGAAGACGGCAGCGACCTGCGGCGGGTCGACCCAAAAACGGGCGAGGTGCTTGACCTTTGCACCATGCCTCAGGGAACCGGGATATCCGGACTGGAGTCCGACGGAGCCGGGCGGTTCTTCTGCGGCGGTGGAAAGAGCGGCAAGATCCGCTCAGTCCGGCCGCCTCGATGATCGCCAGCACGTTGCGCGCGCCGCCGCAGTCATGGTTGTGGTGGATCACGACGGCCATTCGCTCCACTCCTCAGGCGCTGGTCTGTGGCTCGGGCGCGAACAGCCAGGCCGCGAGGGCGCTGGCGGCGAAAGCCCCAATCACTTGCGCCACCACGAAGACCGCCACGCTACCCGGCGCGATGCCTGCGAAGGTGTCGGTGAAGGCCCGGGCGATGGTGACGGCCGGGTTGGCGAAGGAAGTCGAGGCCGTGAACCAATAGGCCGCGGTAATGAAGAGTCCCACCGCTACGGGCGCGCTGTCCGGCCGGAAGCGCACGGTCCCGAAGATGGTCAGGACGAGGCCGAAGGTAGCGACGAACTCGGCGAACCACTGCGCGCCGCCGGCCCGCACGGTCTGCGAGGCTTGCCAGACCGGCAGGTCGAACATCAGGTGGGCCACGAGGGAGCCGGCGATGCCGCCGATTACCTGAGCGGCGACGTACGGCCCCACTTCGGCCCAGGGCATTCGGGCCCGTTGCGCCATGACGAGGCTCACGGCCGGATTGAAGTGGGCGCCGGAGACAGGCCCGAAGATCAGGATGAGAACAACGAGGATTGCGCCCGTCGGCAGCGTATTCCCGAGCAATGCGAGGCCCAAGTCCTTCGTGAGCTTCGTGGCCATGATGCCCGAGCCCACGACCGTCGCGACGAGGATGGCGGTCCCCAGCAGTTCCGCGGCCAGACGCCGCGTCAGGTTGAGTGTCATCATTTTGCCTTGCCCTGACGGGCCATCTCGGTCGCACCTTCCATGGCGCCAATCTCGGCCAGTCGCCGCTTCAGCGTGGCGAGGTCATAGCGGTCGACGTCGAGATTGACGAACTCGGAGATGCGTGAGGACAGCTTGCGGTAAGCGGCCATGAAGGCGGCGCGCTTTTCCGCGTCCGTGCCCTCTACGGCGGCGGGGTCGGGAATGCCCCAATGGGCGACGAGCGGGTGTCCCGGCCAATACGGGCAGGCTTCACCGGCGGCGCTGTCGCAGACGGTGATGATGAAGTCCATCGTCGGCGCCCCGGGGCCGGCGAACTCGTCCCAGCTCTTGGACCGGAAGCCCCCGGTGTCGTAGCCGAGGTCCTTCAGCAGCGAGAGCGCATGCGCGTTCGGCTCGCCTTTGGGTTGGCTTCCGGCGGAGTAGGCCTTGAAACGGCCCGCTCCCTCCCGGTCGAGGATGGCTTCGGCGAGGATCGAGCGGGCGGAGTTGCCTGTGCACAGAATGAGGACGTTTGCGGGTCGATGGGCCATGGGGATCTCGCGACGGGCTGGAAAGAGGGTTGTGGCCGAGGCCAGAAGGTCGGCGAAGGGCGCTTGCGTGCGAGCGCAGTCCTTCAGGAGGAAGGCCGTGAGCTGCAGCATGCGGGCGCGGTTTGCAGCGTAGAGGATCGATCGCCCCTCGCGACGCGAGGTGACGAGCCGGGCCTGCTCCAGGGCCTGGAGATGCGTGGACATGGTGTTGTGCGGCACGGCTACGAGCCGTGCGATGTCGCCCGCCGGCAAACCATAGGGCAGGTAGCGGGCGAGCAGTCGGTAGGTCTCCAACCGCCAAGGTTGAGCCAGCGCAGCGAGAGCGGCCAGCGCTTCCGAGGTCGGCAAAGTGTCGGCGGCGGTGTCCGGCATGGCTCGTTTCAATCTGCTGCCGGGCGTTCGAGGAGGCGCCTAGATCGGCGGCGAGCGGCGAAGCCCGGGTGGCTCTCCACGTGCGTGGTGATCATCAACTGGCCGCCGGGCTTGCAGCCGGAAACGAGCACCGGCTCGAGCATGGCGCGGGCCGCGTACACCATGGCTGTAAAGCCGGCGGAGACGGAGCCTAGAATGATGAGCTTTGCGCGCATGATGATTTGTCAGTCGATCCTTCAACAAGGATCGACACATGATGGCGACAGGAGCATGACAAAGTTCAGGATGCGGCCGAGGCTGGAACAGCTTGGCCGATTGCATCCAGCCGGTGCTGCAGCCGTGCAGGACAGGCGCCTGAGAAAGCTGCCCGGCTTGATCAAAACCATTGGTCAGGCCGACGCGACCGTGCGACCTCCTCGCAGCACGAGGTAAATCGCCGGTATCACCAGCACGGTGAGCAGCGTCGAGGAGGCGAGGCCGAAGAGCAGCGAGATGGCAAGGCCTTGGAAAATGGGGTCGGCCAGGATCACTGCAGCCCCGATCATGGCGGCCAGCGCCGTGAGCAGGATCGGTTTGAAGCGGATGGCGCCGGCCTCCAGCACGATATCGCGCAGGGTGCGGCCCTCGCGATCGGCGTGGCGGATGAAATCGACCAGCAGGATCGAGTTGCGCACGATGATGCCCGCCAACGCGATGAAGCCGATCATCGAGGTCGCCGTGAAAGGCGCGTGGAATAGCCAGTGCCCGAGCATGATGCCGATGAAGGTGAGCGGAATCGGCGTCAGGATCACGAGCGGCAGCTTGAACGAGCCGAACTGGGCGACCACGAGGATATAGATGCCCACGAGCGCGATCATGAAGGCGCCGCCCATGTCGCGGAAAGTGACCCAGGTGACCTCCCACTCCCCGTCCCACAGCAGCACCGGCTTTCCCTCGTCGAGCGGCTGGCCGTGCAGGACGATCTCGGGTCTGGACAGGCTGGCCCAGTCGACCTTCGCGAGGGCGTCGTCCACGGCCAGCATGCCGTAGATCGGCGCCTCGAAGGCCCCGGCGAGTTCCGCAGTCACCATCTCAGCCGCCCGGCCATTGTGCCGGAAGATGGGGAAGGACGAGGGCTCCTGCCGAACGCTCACGACGTCGCCGAGCTCCACGACCGTGCGGTTGCCGGGCAATGCATTGGCGGGCACCGGCGTGGTCAGCGCCCGCTCGTCTAGCACGCGAGAGGCCTTGGAGAGCTCCAGCCGGATCGGAATGGGCTGCCGCCCGCCGCCGCGATGCGAGTACCCCACGGTACTCCCACCTTCCAGCGTCCGCAACGTGTCATACACGTCCCGCTGCTCGACGCCGTGGAACTCCAGGTTGTCCTGGTCCAGCGTGACCCGCAGGCGCGGCGCCGGCGTACCGAAGCTGTCGTCGACATCCACGATGAAGGGCACGGAGGCGAAGGCCTCGCGGACCTTGGCGGCGACGGCGCGACGGGTCTCGGGGTCGGGCCCGTAGATCTCCGCGAGCAGGGTCGAGAGCACGGGCGGACCGGGTGGCGGCTCGACGACCTTGATGCTCGTGCCCTTGGGGACGGACAGGTTGGTGAGACGCCGGCGCATGTCGAGCGCGATGGCGTGGCTCGCGCGCTGGCGCTCCGCCTTGGGCGTGAGGTTCACCTGGACGTCGCCAAGCTCGGGCGAAGTGCGCAGCGCGTAGTGGCGCACAAGGCCGTTGAAGTTGAACGGCGCGGCAGCCCCCGCATAGGTCTGGAAGGAGACGACCTCCGGCACGGGCGCGAGCCGGCGCGCGATCTCCTGAAGCGTGCGGTTGGTATCCTCGACAGAGGAGCCTTCCGGCAGGTCGACGACGATCTGCAGCTCCGGTTTGTTGTCGAAGGGGAGCAGCTTGACCGTCACGTCCTTGGTGGCGAAGAGCGCGAGAGAGCCCATGGTGGCGACGCCGACGAGCAGCAGGAAGATCCAGGCCCGCGGTGTTGAGGCGAGGATCGGTCTGGCGACGGCGAGATAGATTCGCCCGAGTCGGCCGACATCGCCAGGCCCGTGTCCGCCGGCGTGGCTCGACGTGAGCGACCGCCCGGCGATCTTCAGCATCAGCCAGGGCGTCAGGATCACGGCGACGAAGAAGGAGAAGATCATCGCCGCCGAAGCGTTGGCGGGGATGGGGCTCATATAGGGGCCCATCATGCCGGACACGAACAGCATCGGCAGCAGCGCGGCGACGACGGTGAGCGTCGCCACGATGGTGGGGTTTCCCACCTCGGCGACGGCGTCAATGGCGGCCTGTACCGGCGTTCGGCCGTCCTTCATGGCCCAGTGGCGCGCGATGTTCTCGATCACGACGATGGCGTCGTCCACAAGGATGCCGATGGAGAAGATCAGCGCGAAGAGGCTGACGCGGTTCAGCGTGTAGCCCATCAGCCGCGCCGCGAAGAGCGTGAGCAGGATGGTGGTGGGGATCACGACCGCCACCACCAGCGCCTCGCGCCAGCCGATGGCGAAGGCGACGAGGAGCACGATCGACACCGTGGCGAGCCCGAGGTGGAAGAGGAGCTCGTTGGCCTTCTCGTTGGCCGTCTCGCCGTAGTTGCGGGTGACAGTGACTGCCACGTCCTCGGGAACAACGCTGCCCTTGAGATGCCCGAGGCTCTCGGTGATCCGGTCCGCGATCACGACGGCGTTGGCCCCAGCGCGCTTGGCCAGCGCAATGGCAACAGATGGCGTCGCTGCGAAGCCGCCCTCGGCCTTGATGTCGCGGACAAGGCTCGACACGCGGCTCTCGGCCGGTGAGGTCTCCAGCGTGATGCGCGCGACGTCGCGGACATAGACCGGACGGCCATCGCGTGTCGTGACGAGGAGGTTGCCGATTTCGTCGGCGCCCTGCAGCGTTTGTCCGGCTACGAGGGCGATCTGCCGGCCCCCCTCGCGCACCTGCCCCGCCTCGAAGGAGCGGTTCGCGCCCTCCAGCTTGGCGGCAAGCTGCTGGAGAGTGACGCCGTTGCGCGCCAGCGCCTCCGGATCAGGCTCGACCCGGATCTGCTCCGGCTGCTCGCCCACGATGTAGCTGAGGCCGACATCGTCGAGCTTGGCCAAGGACGTGCGCAGCTCGCGCGCGACGCGCGTCAGGCCGTTGGCGTCCCAGCGCGCGGCGGCCTCGGGCTTCGGCGTCAGCGTCAGCACCACGATGGCGACGTCGTCGATGCCGCGCCCCACGATGACGGGCTCGGGGATGCCGACGGGGATCTTGTCGAGATTGGCTCGGATCTTCTCGTGCACCCGCAGAATGGCCGAGTCCGATGGCGTGCCGACGAGGAAGCGGGCGGTCACCATGACGCTGTCGTCGCGCGTCTGCGAGTAGACGTGCTCGACGCCGTTGATGCCCTTGACGATGGTCTCCAGAGGCTCGGTGACGAGCTTCACCGCGTCCTCGGCCCTCAACCCGTCGGCGCGCACCATGATGTCCACCATGGGCACGGAGATCTGCGGCTCCTCCTCGCGCGGCAGCGTCACCAGCGCGACAAGACCCACCGCGAAGGACGCCAGCAGAAAGAGCGGCGTCAGCGGCGAGCGGATAAAGAACCTGGTCAGCGCGCCGGCGAGGCCCAGGCGCTGCGTGGCGTGAGGTGAAGCACTCGGTGAAGCACTCATGGAGTCACCACGCGGTCGCCGGAGCGTAGCCCTGAAAGCACCTCGACCCGGCCATCCTCAGGCGCGGTGACGATGACGGGCACGTCCAGGGGTCCGGCCTCCCCGGCCACGCGCACATAGTCGACGCCGTTGCGATTGGCGACGGCGGCGGCGGGCACCACGAGCGCCTGCCGTTCGGCAACGGTGATCCACACGGGCACGCGCTCGCCGACGAAAAAGTCGCCGAGTCCCTCGACCTCGGCGTCCGCGATCACGCGGCCGCCCTCGAGCTCGGGGTAGACCTTCACGATATGCCCGGCCCGGCGCTGGCCCTGCTGGGCGTCCGCGCCCTGGCCGCGCGCGCCGATGCTGACGGGATCGCCCGCCTTGACGTAAGCGGCGTGACGCTCGGGCAAGGCAAGGCGCAAATAGTAGCCGCCCGCCGCAATGCGGGCGATCGTCTCGCCAGGCATGACGACGGAACCGGGCACGGCCGGCGTGGTGAGGACGCGGCCGTCCTTGGGGGCGAGCACCTGACCCTCTGTGGTCTGCTGAACGATGACGGCCCGGTCGGCCTTCGCGGCCTCCAGCTGGTTTGTGTAGACGTTTACGGCCGTCCGCAGCTGGTCGAGCCGGCTCTGGGTCTCGGCGCCGCGGCTCAGGAGCGCCTGCGAGCGATCGAGGTCGGCCCGGGCGTTTTCCAGCTGGGCTTGCAGAGCCTTGGTGCGCGCGTCCGTGGCCTGGAGCTGCAGGGCGAGCTTGTCGTCGGCGACGACGGCGATGACGTCGCCGGCCTTCACCGCACTGCCCTCCTCAATCGCGCGCGAAATCAGCGTTCCGCCGATGCGGGCGCGGGCCGGGACGGTGTCGCGGCTCTGGACCTGGCCGAAGACCGCCTTGAGATCAGGCACGGTGCTTGGCTGCACCACGAACTCGCCAGCCCAGGCGCAGGGGGCCAGCGCGAGAACGAGCAGCAGCGCTGCGGGAGCGAGGGCTATCCGCATGGTCGGTTTCCTGTTGTATCGTGGGACGCCTTCGGGGGCAGGCGGCGAACCGGAAAGCCCCGGCTTTGGTTGACATATATTCGAACATGCGCAAGTATTCAACCCATGATCACTGATATTGACGCCCTCTCCGCCGCCGCCGACGAGGCCAGCGAATTCCTGAAGTCCCTGGCGAGCCCGGTACGCCTGCGTATCCTCTGCTCGATCATCGGCAAGGAGGCATCCGTAGGCGAACTTGCGGAGCAACTCGGCGTGCGCCAGAGCGTGGCCTCCCAGCATCTTGCCCTCTTGCGCAAGGATGGGCTGGTCAAGACGCGCCGTGAGGGCCAGACCATCTGGTATGCCCTCGCCGACGAGCGCGTCGTTCGCGTGATCGACGTACTCCAGCAGACTTTCTGTCCGCCTGAAGAGCCGAAGGCCCAGGCGCGCCGGGCGCGCGCCAGGACCTGAGACTCGGCAGCTTTAGCGAAAGGCTTCGCCCACCCGGCAGCCCAGCCCCTTGAAGACTATGGCCGCGGGGCAGAAGCCGGTGAAGGCCGACTGGACCATGTTCAGGCCGACGAAGGCCGTGAGCAACAGGAACCAGGGCGACACGAGGTACACCAGGGCAGCCGAGAGCAGCATGAGGCAGCCGGCGAAGACGAGAACAGCGCGATCGATGGACATGACGTTCTCCTGAGGGATGGAGACGCTCCCGAATCCTGGGGCGCCCCTGGGGAAAGGAAGCGGCTGTCAGGCCACCTCCTCGTGAATTTCCTTGAGCTTGCTGATGCCGAGCATGTCGAGGGCGAGCTTCTCGTAGAAGGTCTCGCTCTTGCCTTGGCGGATCTTGCGCAAGAAGTAGCGCTCGAACCCGACCTTGGCGGCGTGCACCCATTTGCCGGACGCCGACCAATTGACGTTGCGCGGCGGGATCTGCGGTTGCGCGACAAAGGCGATTCCGCTGTCGCCGAAATCGGCGAGGCAGACCGCGTTCCAGGACGCCACCGCCTTCGCCTCTTGACCCCGCAGGAGCGCGCCGATGTTCATGGCGGTCGCGGTCACCATGGATTCAATCATGAATCCCGTCTTCGGCACGCCCACGGGAAGAGGCGTCTTTCCTACAGGCGGGATCGCGACGCACACGCCGACCGAGAAGACGTTGGGGTAGGTGGGATTGCGCTGATGCTTGTCGGCGAGAATGAAGCCACGCGGGTTGGTGAGGCCCTCGACCCCGCGCACCGCCCCGATGCCGCGGAAAGCGGGCAAGAGCATGGAGAACGCGAACGGAAGTTCGTGCTTCGCCTTGACGGAGCCGTCGTCGTTGACCTCCTCGACATGCATCAGGCCGGGCTCGACCTTCGCTACCTTGGCGTTGGTGATCCACTTGATGTGCTTGTCGCGCAGCGCGCTCTCCAGCAGCGACTTGGTGTCGCCGACGCCGTCGAGGCCGAGATGGCCGATGTAGGGCTCGGGCGTCACGAATGTCATCGGCACACGGTCGCGAACCTTCCTGCGCCGCAACGCCGTCTCGAGAATGAAGGCGAACTCGTAGGCCGGGCCGTAGCAGGACGCCCCCTGGACGGCGCCGATGATGGCCGGCCCGCCCTGCCGTGCAAGAGCCTCGAATCCCTCCTTCGCCTTCAGTGCGTGGTCGACGTGGCAGACGGACTGGGTGTTCCCGTCGGGCCCAAGGCCCTCGATTTCGTCGAAGGCGAGTTCCGGGCCGGTGGCGATGATCAGGTAATCGTAGTCGAGCACCGTGCCGTCGCTAAGTTCAATTCGGTTCTCCGAGGGCAACACCTTGCGCGCGCCTTGCGGCCGGAAGGCGATGCTCCGCCTCTGCATGACGGGCGCGAGATCCACCTCGATCTCCTCGGCGGTCCGCCAACCCACCGCGACCCAGGGATTGGACGGGACGAAGCTGTAGGTCGAGCCCTTGTTGACGACGGTGAGCCGGTCCTCCGGCCGCAGCGCGTCCATCATTTCATAGGCCATGATCGTTCCGCCGAGACCGGCGCCGAGGACGACGATGTGCGCCACGGGACTTCCTCCGTTGCTGGGCCGCGTGATTTGTGTCGCTTTCTTTGCAGCAGTTCTAATCGAATATTCATATCATCGATTATGCGCGAAGCGCAACCACTCTCTCGAGCGTGGGGCGGCAGGGCCGCCTGGATGAGCGTTCCCGTCGGCTTGTGGCCAACCAGCCAGGTTCGATGAAGAAGTAGAACCGCCGGGTCCGCGCCATCCGCCTTGGGAATGAGCCGCATGCGCCCGACAGGTCGGTCCGGGCCTCTTTCGCGCGGGTCTGCAAATCCATTGACAATGATGATGAGCGACATCTATATGACGGGATAGAGGTCAATCATAATCTTTATATGCAGGAACGAACCATGCTGGACAGTACCCATTCGGACGCAGAGGACAGACCTGCCGGCAAGATGCCTCAGCCCGGCAGAGCGCCCCATAAGGCGCCGGGCGTCCTGACGGTTGTCGTTCTCTCGCTGGCAGCAACCGCTGCTGCGGGGAGCCTATCGGTTCCCTCGCTCCGTTCGACGCTCTTCAGTGCAGCTTCCGCCGCTGTCGACGCGGCCAAGGAGCGGCTCGCCGGAGATCCGGTCATGGCCAAGCCGGATCCCGTCCGCGGCGTTCGGGTCTTGGCGGTCTCCCCGGCTCCCGCCAGCCTGGCCAAAAGCTTCACCGGAACGGTGGCCGCGCGCTACGAGACCGCGATCGGCTTCAGGGTCGGCGGCAAGATCCTGAAGCGCGAGGTCGACGTCGGCCAGGCCGTCCACGCCGGAGATGTCTTGTTCGCGCTCGATCCAGCCGACTACCGGGCCGCGGTCTCCGCGGCGGACGCCGCGCTTCTTGCTGCTCAAGCGCAAGCCACACAGGCCGCGGCCGACGATCGGCGCCAGTCGCAGCTCCTGGCTCAGGGCTGGACGACGCAGGCGGCTTACGATCGCTTCAAGGCCGCCGCGCAAACGGCTCAAAACCAGGCCCGCGCCGCTGCAGATCGGCTCGAACTTGCCCGCAACGACCTCTCCTACGCCGAATTGCGGGCTCCGCACGACGGCATCGTCACGGCCATTCGGGCCGAGGCGGGACAGGTCATGCCGGTCGGGCAGCCCGTCCTTACCCTCATCCGCCCCGGCGACCGCGAGGCCCTGGTCATGGTGCCTGAAGGGCAGGTCGCGGACCTGCGGGAGTGGGCGGCGACCGCGAGCTTCTGGGGCCGGGCCTCCGGCGAAGAACCCGCAGTCCTGCGCGAGATTGCGCCCCAGGCCGATCCGGCCAGCAGGACCTACGCCGTTCGCTTCTCCCTGCCGGGGAGCGCCGACACGGCGGAGCTCGGCAGCACCGTCACCGTGCAGTTGCGACGCAATGCAGTCAGCGTCGCCAGCACCCTGCCCTCCTCGGCGATCCTGTTCCGCGACGGTAAGCCAGTCGTCTGGCGGCTCGCTCCCTCCGCCGACCGGGTCGAGGCCGTTCCCGTGACGGTCGAAAGGCTCGGTGGAGAGACTGCCGATGTGACTGGGCTGCAGGCCGGCGAACTCATCGTCACGCTGGGTGTCCACCGACTGGACGAAGGTATCCGGGTGCGCGTTGTCGAAGGCCCGAAGCCACCTCAGGCGGCGGCTGCGACGTTGTCCGACGCGCGCAGCCAGGGAGGCCGGTCGTGAGGGGGCTGAATCTCTCGGGATGGGCCGTCCGCAACAGGGCGGTCGTCCTCTTCCTGATGCTGCTGTCCCTCGTCGCGGGAAGCTTCTCATACCTGAACCTCGGGCGCGCCGAAGATCCGTCCTTCACGATCAAGACGATGGTGATCTCGGCCGTGTGGCCGGGCGCCACCGCCGAGGAAATGCAGCGGCAGGTCGCGGATCCCATCGAGACCAAGATCCGCACGCTGCCGCGGCTCGACTGGGTCCAGAGCTACTCCCGCCAAAACGTGACGGTCGTGCAGGTGAACCTTCGCGACGACACGCCTCCGGGCGAAGTAGCTCATCTCTTCTACGAGATCCGCAAGAAGGTGGGCGACATCCGCGCGACCCTGCCCCAGGACCTCCGCGGCCCCTTCTTCAACGATGAATACTCGGATGTCTACGCCGCAATCTTCATGCTGACCGCGCCGGAGCTGCAGCAGAAGGACATGTTGCCCTATGCCGAGCGGTTCCGGCAGCGGCTCCTGCGCATCGCAGACGTCGACAAGGTGGAGATCGTCGGAGAGCGTCCGCGCCGCATCTTCGTCGATATCTCCTATAGAAAGCTCGCGACGCTCGGCATTCCCGCTTCGGCGATATTTCAGGCACTCCAGCTCCAGAACACGCTCGTGCCTGCAGGTTCCATCGACACGCCCACGGAGCGGGTCACGGTGAGGGTGGACGGCGCCTTCGCCAATATGGACGCCGTGGCGGACGCCCCGATCGCCGTCAACGGACGCACCTTCCGCGTCGGCGACGTCGCGACGGTCTCGCGTGGCTACGAGGATCCACCATCCTTCATCGCCCACTTCAACGGCGAGGAGGCGCTGGCGCTCTCGGTCCGCATGAAGGCCGGCGCCAACGGGCTGGCGCTCGGCAAGGCGCTCGACGAGGCCGTCGAGGACACGCGCACCACGCTGCCGCTCGGCGTCGAGGTGCACCAGGCCACCAACCAGGCCGAGGTGATCAGCGAAGCCGTCGACGAGTTTCAGCTGAAGTTCGTCGTGGCCGTCGGCGTGGTGCTTCTGATCTCCTTCATTGCGCTCGGCGCCTCCGCCGGCGTGATCGTCGCCCTCTCTGTCCCGCTGACCCTCGCCATCACCTTCGTGGTGATGGAGGTGGCCGGCATGCAGTTCCAGCGCATCACCCTGGGTTCGCTGATCCTGGCGCTCGGACTCCTCGTCGACGACGCGATCATCTCCATCGAGATGATGCTCGTGAAGATCGAGGAGGGCTTCGATCGCGTGAAGGCGGCCACCTTCGCCTGGACGTCCACGGCCAAGCCGATGCTGATCGGAACGCTCGTCACCGTCGCGGGCTTCCTCCCAGTCGGCTTCGCCAAGTCTACCGCCGGCGAATATGCGGGCGGGATCTTCTGGGTGCTCCTGATCGCTCTCACGGTCTCCTGGTTCGTCGCTGTTGTCTTCACGCCTTATCTCGGCGTCACCCTCCTCCCCAGGCGCCTAGAGGCTCGGGTCGCGGCTCGCGGCGCTCACGATCCCTATCGCACGCCGTTTTTCGACCGTTTCCGTCGGATCGTCGACCTCGTCCTGCGCTGGCGCTGGGGCGTCATCGCCCTGACCCTCACGGCTTTCGGCGCGGCAGGAGCGGTCTTCACCACGGTGCCCAAGCAGTTCTTCCCGCAGTCGGAGCGCCATGAACTGCTCGTCGAGTTGCATGGGGCCGAGGGGGCGAGCTTTGCCCTCTCGCGGGCCGAAGTGGCCAAGTTCGAGAAGCTGGTGGCCGTCCGTCCCGAGATCGAGCACTTCACGACCTACATCGGCCAGGGCGCCCCGCGGTTTTATCTCGCCCTCAACCCTGCGCTCCCCAACGACAACTTTGCGCTGATGGTCATCATGACCCGCGGCAACAAGGAGCGGGAAGCCCTGCGCGCCGACCTCATCCGCCACTTCGCGGCCGAGGAAGGCCTGGTCAGAGGCCGCGTCCTGCGGCTGGACTTTGGCCCGCCGACCGGGCACGTGGTCCAGTTCCGCGTCGCGGGTCCGGAGGCCGGCACGGTGAAGGCCATTGCCGAGAAGGTGCTCGCGGTCGTGCGCGCCGACAAAGACACGCGCGACGCCGAACTCCAGTGGGGCGAGCAGGCCAAGTCCGTCCGCTTCGTGCTCGACCAGGGCCGCATCAAGCAGCTCGGCCTTTCCTCGACGGAGATCGCGCAGACACTGCAGATCGTGCTGTCCGGGGCCCCGGCGACCCAATTGCGGGAAGACAACCGCCTTGTCGACGTGGTCATCCGCGCAACGGCCGACGAACGTGCGGCCCTCGACAGGCTGGGCGATGTCACCATCACAACCCGATCCGGCGCGTCCGTGCCCTTGTCACAGATCGCCCGCCTCGAGGTGGCGGCCGAGGATCCGATCCTCTGGCGGCGCAACGGCGACGTCGTGCTCTCCGTCCGCGCCGACGTGGTGGACGGCGTGCAAGGGCCGGACGTCACGAAGGCGCTCCTGCCGCGGCTGAAGCCGATCATGGACGAGCTGCCCGCCGGCACCCGCATCGACCTCGGAGGCGCCATCGAGGAGAGCGCAAAGGCGGACGCGGCCCTCTTCAAGGTGCTGCCGCTCATGTTCCTGATCATGCTCACCCTGATCATGATCCAGGTGAAGAGCTTCAGCAGGCTGGTGGTCGTGTTCTTCACCTTCCCGCTGGGCTTCATCGGCGCGAGCTTCTCGCTGGCGCTGACCGGCAAGCCGTTCGGCTTCGTGGCCCTGCTCGGCATCCTGGCGCTCGGCGGGATCATCGTTCGCAACACGCTGATCCTCGTCGACCAGATCGACACGGACATGGCCCATGGCCTCGGGATGCGAGAGGCCATCATCGAGACGACGGTCCGCCGCGCCCGCCCCGTCGTGCTGACGGCGCTGGCGGCCGTGTTCGCCTTCCTGCCGCTGACGCTCACCAGCTTCTGGGGCCCGATGGCGATCGTGCTCATTGGCGGGACGCTGGTCGGCACCGTTCTGACCCTCTTCTTCCTGCCGGCGCTCTACGCCGCCTGGTTCCGGGTTGGCCGCGCGATCACCGTCCCGACACCCCGCTCAACATCGACCGGGGCGAGCGCAGCGACACCCGTGCAGCTGCTCGCAGCCGAGTAAGCCTCTTGCAAGATGCTGGTCGTCATCTAAATAGGCGAGAGGAGACAAGCCATGCGCAAGAGCAAGGAAGAAACCGCCGAGAGCCGCCGCCGGATCCTGGACGCAGCCGCCAGGCTCTATCGGGAGAGGGGGTTCGACGGCGTCGGCGTCGCCGAGATCATGGAGGCTGCCGGGATGACCCATGGGGGGTTCTACCGGCACTTTCCTTCCAAGGAGGCGCTGATCGGCGAGGCCATGAGCGAGGCGTTCATGGAACGTGCCGCGCCGCTGGAGGGTATGAATGGCGCCGCCGCCCACGCCCTTCTGCGGGACTACATCGGCATGTACCTCTCCAAGCCGCATCTCGACAACCCGGGGCTCGGGTGCCCGGTGGCTGCTGTCGGCAGCGAGGCCGCCCATGTCGGCGGCGATGTCTCGCGTGTGTTCGACGAGGGCATCGCAAGAATCGTGGACCGCGTTGCGCTGGCGCTGGGCGGGCAGGACGAGCAGCGCGCCCAGGCCCTGCGTGTCCTGACCACACTGGTCGGCGCCGTCGTGGTCGCCCGGGCCGTGGGCTCCCGATCGGCGATCCGGGAGGAGGTGCTGGAAGCCGTCCGTGGGGACGCCGAAGTGGCTCCTCTCATCGACTCAGGATGAGCCGCATCAGGACGCAAGCGCCCACCAGCGCGCTTCCCCAAGGACAGCGGAGAAGCACCGGCCCCATTCAGGCTGGAACGCGCCGGGGCTCGCTCATTGACGAACCGCAGCGTGGCCAAGCAAGCCAAGCTCAGCGTGCGCAGCCCTCGATGAATTTGATGCGATCGAAGAGTGAGAGGTCCTGCGCTTCGGCCTGCTTGCGGCAGGCTTCCAGCTTCTCGAGCTTCAGACCCACCCGGGCGATTCCCCCGGTGGGGCTTACCCCGGCGTCCTCGCCGGCCGACGGGCCATCACCTGCCTTGGCGACCGCGTCCTTCAGTTTTGCAATGTCCGCCGGGGAAGGCTGCGGCCGGTCGATCTTCAGCGTGATCTTGCCGATCTTGCCCGTGAAGGCGAAGGGCACCTGGTAGTCGGTGTCGTCCACCGGCGTGCCGGTGTCGGAGCCGACGTCGAGGTTCTCGTCCCAGGCAAGAATCAACGGGATGGTGTGCGGCATGGACTGCGTGGCGACGACCTTGCCATCGATGCTGAGCGTGCCGGTGCCGGAGCGACCGATGCCGCTCATGCTTGCGAAGGCCAGCGTCTCGATGCCGAGGCCGTCATACTTGAAGTCGAAGACGAGCGTGTGCTTGCCGGGCGCTAGTACGTCCGGCCCCTGCCACTTGATGCGCTTGAGGTCGACCAGGTTCCAGGTGAAGACCGGCTTGCCCTTGAGCAGGTAGAAGCCGTAGCCGCCGAAGCGGCCGCCCTGCGTGATCAGAACGCCCTCGCCCCCGTCGGACGGCACCTCCACCTCGGCGGTGAACCTGTACGAGGTGTTCAGCACCGAGGGCGCATCGCCATTCGGCGTGCCGGTGAGCGGCGCCGTCCAGGTGAAGGTGTCACGGCCGGCCGTGATGCTGGGTCGCGGCGTGACGAGGCGGGTCGCCACCGTCGCGTCGAGCGGGAACACCTGGTATTTCTTGGCTTCTTGCTCGAAGACGGCCTCAAGCTGCTTCAACTTTTCCGGGTACTTGGCTGCGACATCCTCGAACTGCGTCCAGTCGTTGCCGAGGTCGTAGAGCTCCCACGGATAGGCCATCGGGTCGGCGCCGAGTCCGCCCTGGATCACCCATGGCGGGCGCATCACTTTGGAGCTGGCGATCCAGCCATCCTGGTAGATCGCGTGGTCGCCCATCATCTCGAAGTACTGGGTCCTGTGGGTCGATGGCGCGGTCGCGTTGGCCTTGTCGAACGTGTAGGCCATGCTGACGCCCTCGATGGGCTTCTGCGGAATGCCATCCACGACCTCCGGCTGCGCGATGTGGGTGGCCTCCAGGATTGTCGGCACGACGTCCATCACGTGGTGGAACTGGTGGCGGATGCCGCCCTTGTCCTTGATGACGGCGGGCCAGGAAATCGCCATGCCATTGCGCGTGCCGCCGAAATGCGAGGCGACCTGCTTGGTCCAGGAGAACGGGGTGTCGAAGGCCCAGGACCACGGCACGGCCATGTGGTTGTAGGTCTTGTCGGAGCCCCACACGTCGTAGAAGTACTTGAGCTGCGCGTCGACGGGCACCTCGACGCCGTTGAACATGGCGACCTCGTTGGGCGTGCCGATGAGGGTGCCCTCGGCGGAGGAGCCGTTGTCGCCGCTGATGTAGATGATCAGCGTGTCCTCCAGCTTGCCCATGTCCTCGACCGCCTGGATGACACGGCCGATCTCATGGTCGGTGTACATCAGGTAGGCGGCGTAGACCTCCACCTGGCGCTTGAACATCTTCTTCTCGTCGTCGGATAGCGCTTCCCAGCGCTTCAGCAGGTCGTCCGGCCACGGCGTCATCCTGGCGGTCTGCGGAATGACGCCGAGCTTCTTCTGGTTGGCGAAGATCTGCTCGCGCAGCTCATTCCAGCCCTTGTCAAAGAGGTGGAGGTTCGTCGCCTTCTCGATCCATTCCGGCGTGGGATGGTGCGGCGCATGGGTGCCGCCCGGCACGTAGTAGACGAAGAAGGGCTGCTCGGGCGTGAGCGTGTTCACCTGGTTGATATAGCCGATGGCCTCGTCGGCCATGGCGGTGGTCAGGTTGAACTTCGGGTTGCCCTGGAACGGATAAATGTAGGTCGTGTTGCGGGCGAGGTTGTCGGGCTGCCACTGGTTCGTGTCGCCACCCATGAACCCGTAGAAATACTCGAAGCCCATGCCCGTCGGCCACTGGTCGAAGGGGCCGGTCGGGGAGGCCTGGAACGCGGGGGTGTTGTGGTTCTTGCCGAACCACGAGGTGCGGTAGCCATTGTCCTTGAGGATCTTGCCAACCGTCGCCTCGTCCTTGGTGATGATGCTGTCATAGCCGGGATAGCCGGTGGCCTGCTCGGAGATCACTCCGAAGCCGACCGAGTGATGGTTGCGGCCGGTGATCAGCGCGGCGCGTGTCGGCGAGCACAACGACGTCGTGTGGAAGTTGGTGTAGCGCAGGCCGTCATTGGCGATGCGGTCCATCGTGGGAGTCGGGATCACGCCGCCGAAGGTGGAGGGTGCGCCGAAGCCGACGTCGTCCGTCATGATGAGCAGCACGTTGGGCGCGCCCTTCGGCGGCACGATACGGGCGGGCCAGAACGGCTTGGAGTTCTGAGCAAGCGGCTCGATTTTGCCGCCGAACGACTGCGGCGGGGCTGGCAACTGCTTGCCCTCGATGACGATGGTGGCGTCCGGCGAACCCGGCTGCTGAGGAGCCGGCTGCGCCACGGCGTGTGCGGCTGCAGCCGCAGTGAAAACGAGCGCAGTCACGGCGCACCGAAATGCAGCCCTCGATTTCAGCCTGACGTTGCTGCTGGACATGACGGTTCTCCCGCGAAGGCGTCGAACAGAACAAATTCGCAGCGGACGTTAGCTTAACCGGTTGTGCAACTCTTCTCCTTAAGGGACACAATTCAAATTGAGGAGCGGCTGTGACGGGACCTGCAGTGGAGCGCCATCGATTGCAGAGAGCGGGACCCCTGGCGAACGCCCGGACGCTGCTCGCCGAATACGGCGTCGACATTCTCGAGGTGGCGGACGGGCTGGATCTCGACCCTTTCGCCCTGACCGCGGAATCACGCGTCAGCTATGCGTCTGCGCTGGCGTTCCTGGCACGTTGTGCGCATCGCACGAATTGCCCCCATTTCGGGCTGCTTCTAGGCGCCCGCTACGAGTGGTCGTCGCATGGCGATGTCCAGCGGCTCGGCAGTTTTGCCCCCACATTGCGGCAGGCTTTGCTGGACTTCGTCACCTTTCAGGGCAGCTATTCGTCGGTCGCCGGGGTTTATCTGCTCCGGCTGGGCTCCGATTTTTGCCTGGGCTATGGCTTGCACGATCGGCAAACAGAAGCGAGCCGGCTCGCCTACGACCTCTGCGCAGCCGTGGGGTACAATTTCGTGAGAGGCCTTTCGAACGGCAAGGTGCTTCCCGCCGAGATCCACTTTTGCAGCCGCGAACCCGACGACATCGAGCCCTATCTCAAGTTTTTCCGCGTTCCGCTGAGGTTCAATCAGAGTCATCTTGGACTGATCCTGACCGAAGAAAGCCTGGGCTTCCCCTTGCCCGGCTTTGATCCTGTCATGCGCCAGCGAGCAACGCAGGAGCTGACCGCGCGCGGGTTGATGCAGCAGACATGGTCCGCCCGCGTGAAGCGCATCGTTCGTCCCCAACTTCTCAGGGACGATCCCAGTCTGGTCGGAGCCGCGCGGGCTCTGGACGTCCATCCGCGTACGCTCCGGCGTAAATTGGCGCATGAGCGGACGACCTTCGAGGTGCTGCGCGACGAAGTCCGGTTCGTCCTCGCCAGGGAATTGCTCGACCTCACGAACATGAAGATCGTCGACGTCAGCGGCGCCGTCGCGTTTGCGACGCACGGCGCCTTCGATCGGGCCTTCACGCGCTGGAGTGGAATGACGCCGACGGCCTGGAGGCGAAGGCAGAGGCTGGAGACATGATGTCGAGGGCAACTCGCAGGCTCGGCGATTTGCCGCAGAGCAGACCCGCCCTTGCCAATTGGACCATCTGACGGCAATCTCCGCCCGTTAGCGGAGCCCCAAGCGTGTAAGTTGGCCCATCTGGCCAGGTCACACAACATCGGAAACTTTGGAAACATGATCAAGAACGGTGGGATCGCCGATGCCGGCGAGAGTGACAACGCGGCTCTGATCGGGCGTCGGTCGGAGCTACTCAACCGCCGTTCATTTCTGGCCGGCACGGCCGCCAGTTTCGGCGCGCTGGGGTTGGCCGGATGTGTGACAGCCGACGGCTTGAGCAGTGCCGAGGTGGCCAGGATGTATGGGCCGCTGCCCGACGAGAAGTTTCCGATTCCCGCGGTCGACGTCACCAAGGTAGACCCCAAATATTACCGCCGGACTGTGCGCTACGACTCTAAAGAAGCCCCCGGCACCATCATCGTCGATCCCGGCAATTACTACGTCTACCGCATCGAAGGCGACGGCAACGCGACACGCTACGGGGCGAATGTCGGCCGCGACGGTTTCAAGTGGAGCGGGGACGCTTATGTCGGACGCAAGGCCGAGTGGCCCATCTGGACGCCGCCCAAGGAGATGATCAAGCGCCAGCCTGAGGCGGCCAAATACGCTGGCGGCATGCCGCCCGGCCTCGACAACCCGCTTGGTGCCCGCACGCTCTACCTTTATCAGAACGGCGCATACACGCTCTACACGATCTACAGCACCAGCGATCCCGAGACGATCGGGAACGGCATCACGAGCGGCTGCACCGGCCTCCTCACCCAGGACATGATGGACCTTTATTCAAAGACGCCGATCAAAACGAAGGTGGTCGTTCTTCCGGCGTAGGATCGCCCCAGCTTGGCGCTCGTTCGCTGCAGCGCTGCGGATCGATGAGGCCGCCGACGTTCCTGGGGTCGCCGCAATCCCTGGATTAAGCCGCGCCAATTTTCCTGTCTGTCCCCGGGGCCAGCCTTGACCATCGATCGCGACTCTCACGGCCGCGTATTTCGGCGGCTCGACGCGCTCCCGCCAGGCAGCACATGGTCCGGAGGCCATCGCCTGGCCGTGTCGGTGGTCGTCAATGTCGAGGAAGGCGCTGAGCTGTCGCTTACGCATGGCGACGAGCGCAACGAGTCGGTGTACGAGGCGGTCGAGGAAGTGGTGGGAAACCGCGACCTCTGCATGGAAAGCCATTTCGAGTACGGCACGCGCGTCGGCTGGGGGCGGATCAGGGACGTTCTCTCCCAACGCGGCATCCCCGCTACGCTCAACGCGTGCGGGCGTGCAGTCGCCTTCTCGCCGTGGCTGGCCGCCGAGGCCGTGTCGCTCGGGCACGAGGTCTCCTGCCACGGATGGCGTTGGGAGCGGCATGCCGGCATGGCCGAAGATCGCGAGCGAGACGTCATCAGCCTCGGCGTCGCGGCTGTACGGGAAGCGTGCGGCGTCCGGCCCGTTGGCTGGCACACGCGTTCGGCGACATCGGTGAACACCCGGCGGCTTCTCCTGGAAGAAGGCGGCTTTCTCTACGACTCCAACGCCTACGACGACGACACGCCCTACACCGTGACCATGGCGGGCCGGGAGCATGTCGTGCTGCCCTATGCCTTCGACACCAACGACATGCGCTTTCAACGCCAGGGCGGATTCGTCTTCGGCGACGACTTCGCGCGCTACTGTATCGACGCCTTTGACCGGCTCTATGCGGAGGGAGTCCGCGTTCCCCGCATGTTGTCGATCGGACTGCATCTGCGCATCATCGGCCGGCCCGCCCGGATCGGAGGGCTCGAGCGTTTCCTCGATCATGCGCTTTCGCGGGAGGGCGTATGGTTCGCGCGGCGCGACGCCATCGCACATGACTGGCGGGCTCTCAGCGGGCTGCAGCCGTGGATGCCAGTATCCGCCGCCTGACGTTCATTGAGCGAAGATGCGTCCGAATTTTTCGAGCGGTGTCGTATCGACCCCGGCCGCGCGCAGGGCCGCCCAGCCGCCTGCTGAAGTCGAATCGACGATAGGCAAGCCCGTCTCTGCCTCCAGAGAGGGCACCACGGGCGCGCCGAGGAGGTTGGTGCAGAAGAAGACCACCGCCTGCGCCCGGCTCCCGGCGAAGGCCCGTCGCGCCAGGGCGGTCACCTCGTCCGGCCTGATCGCTCCATATGAGAGGTTGTCGGTGTATCCGGCGCAACTCTCGCCCACCACGTCGAAGCCCTTGCCGGCGAAACCCGCCGCCGCCCGTGCATGGACCGCCGGCGTGTAGGGCGTGACCAGCGCGATACGGTTCACCTCGAACCGGCGAAGCAACGCGAGCACGGCGAGCGCGGACGTCACGGCCGGCAGTCCCGTGAGCCCGTGGAGGCGCTCGCAGAGAACCTCGTCGACATCGAATCCGTAGTCGCCGCCCTTCGAGCCATTCCAGCAGATCGCGCCCGGCTCGGCATGGGCGAGGAGGGTCGCTGCGCTTTCCATCGTCGGCCAGTCATACGGGCCCAATGCCGAGGGCGTCGGGCTCGTCACGCCGGTGACGGGAATGCGCGTGAACAATGGGACGACGTTGTCCAGCGCTCCGCAAAGCGACTGCATGACCTTTTCAACAGTGCGGTTGCCGGAGGGGGTGATCGTGCCGATCGCAATTTCTTTGGCCATGCCCAACGGTCAGCGTGCCGCATCGCCGAAGCAAGGCTGAATTTCAGGCAGCCGACGATGAACAGGCCGGCATTCGGGCCGAAGTGGCACGAGCGTTGCAGTGAAGACGTCGCCCCCTTCTGACGCCCGGCGCGGGCGCTTTTCGCCCTCTCCCATCCGCTTCAATCGTCCTCGCCCATCTCCCCAGGAGTCAGCCATGACCATGTCGTCCTTCCGCCCGAACCGCCGCCGCTTTCTCGCAGGGGGCGCCGCGCTCGCCGCTGGCGGCGTTTTCGCGCCCAACGTCATTCGCGCGCAGGCGAAGGAGCTCGTGGTCGGGGCCGCATCCAGTCAGAAAAGCTGGTCGGAGGAGATCATGATCCCGGCCTTCGAAAAGAAGCACAACGTCAAGGTGCTGTTTGAAGGCACGCGCTCGCTCGTCAACCTCGAGAAGATGCAGAAGAACAAGGGCAGCCAGTATCTTTCCGTCGTGCAGATGGACGACCCGGTGATGATCACCGCTGTGGCGGAAGGCCTGCTCGACCCGATCACCACGGCCAAGGTGCCCAACTTTGCGTCGCTGAAGCCAGGCGTGACCCATATGGACGGCATGTGGGTGAACTATCTGCAGCCGTGGGTCGGCATCGCCTACAACAAGGAGAAGATGCCCACGCCGCCCACGAGTTGGGCAGAGATCTACGATCCCAAGTACAAGGGCCGCATCATCCTGCCCTCGCTGCAGAACACCGAAGGCGTGATGAACCTGTTCCTCGCAGCCTTTCTCAAGACGGGCAAGCCGATGGCCGAGGCTCAGCTGGACATGGACGCCGCCTTCGCCAAGCTCGCCGAACTCAAGGGGAACGTCTTGATGTCGTACACGCAGGAGGGCCAAGCCTACAATCTGCTGGAGCAGGGAGAGGCCTATATGGTGGCCAGCGCCATCTCCAGCATCGCGCTGTCGCGCAAGGCCAAGGGCGCTCCCATCGAGCTCGCCGCACCCAAGGAGGGCACCTTCTCGATGCCGTCCGGCATCGCGCTCGTGAAAGGCGGGCCGCAGCCTGAGCTCGCGGCCGCTTACGTCGACATGCTGCTGAGCCCGGAAATCCAGGAGAAGGTGACGCAGGCGACCTTCGCATTGCCCACCAACGCCAAGGTCGCCGCCCCAGCGGGACTATCGAACCTCGTCATCCATCCCGTGGACTGGGGCAACGTGTCCAAGAATCGCGCCTCGTGGGTCGCGCGTTGGGATCGCGAGCTGTCGCTCTGACAGGAGCGCCCCCGGTGGATCCTGTCCCGCTGCTCGATGTCCGCGGGGCCGTGAAGGCTTTCGCGGGCTCCACGGTCCTGGACGGCGTCGACCTCGGCGTTCGAAAGGGTGAATTCGTCTCGCTGCTGGGACCGTCCGGCTGCGGCAAGACCACCCTGCTCCGGATCATCGCCGGGCTGCTGGGGGCGGACCGGGGCAGCGTCCTGCTCGACGGGACCGACATCACCGCTGTTCCGACTCACAAGCGGGGCGTTGGCGTCGTGTTCCAGAGCTATGCGTTGTTTCCGCATCTCTCGGTAGCGGACAACATCGCCTTCGGGTTGAAGGCGATGGGCAAGCCCAGGGATACGATGGCCGGGATCGTGGCGAAGCACCTCGATCTCGTTCAGCTCGGCGCCCTGGCGAACCGGCCCGTGCGTGGTCTGTCGGGCGGGCAGCAGCAGCGCGTCGCAGTGGCTCGCGCCCTGGCGGTGGCGCCCAAGCTGATGCTTCTGGACGAGCCGTTCTCCGCGCTGGATCGCAAGCTGCGCGAGACGATGCAGATCGACTTGAAACACATCCTGCGGGAGGTGGGGATCACGACGGTGCTCGTGACGCACGACCAGGAAGAGGCGCTGGTCATGTCGGACCGGATCGCAGTCATGAACAAGGGCGCGATCGAGCAGTTCGCAACTCCGGAGGAGATCTACCACCGACCGAAAACACCCTTCGCGCTGGGCTTCGTCGGCCACTCGACGCGGTTCGAGGGCGTCGCCCGCGAGGGCTCCGACGGGTTGATGCAGATCGAGACGCTAGTCGGGACTCTGACCGCAAAGGGGTCGTTCGTGCCCGGCTCCGCCGTGATGGCGGCAGTTCGGCCGGAGCGGATCTCGGTCGGTCGCCCGGAGGGGGCCACCAGTGTGAACACAGTGTCGATGACGCTGAGCGAGGTCGTCTTCCAGGGCTCCAAGGTTCACCTGCATTTCGGCAGCGGCGGCCAGATGGTCCTGGTGGAGGCGAGCCAACTGCCACCGGGCCTGGCGCACGGGCAGGAAGCCACTCTCTCCTGGCCCGTGGAGGACACGCTGCTATTCCCGAGGAGCGCGGCGTGAAGGCCCGGCGCGGCAGCTTTGATCCCGTACTGCTGCTGGCGATCCCGGCGTTGGCCTACATGGCGATCATCTTCGCCATCCCGATGCTCATCCTGATCGTGAGGAGCTTCAATGGCCCGGCTGGGCCGGGAGTATCGGCTTATGCCGAATTCCTCTCCGATGGATTCAATTGGCGGGTGATCGGCAACACGCTGCGGGTCGCGGCGCTCACGGCCCTTGTCTGCCTCCTCCTGGGCTATCCCACGGCCGTGGCGCTGGCCCGCTCCAAAGGAAGGCTTCAGGCGCTGCTGCTCGTCTCGATCATCCTGCCGCTGTCGGTCGGCGTGATCGTGAAAGCCTTCGCCTGGCAAATCGTGCTGCGTCGCGACGGGGTCGTGTCGGCCTTCATGGTGACGACCGGCCTGTGGGACCAGCCGCAGCTCATGCTCTTCACCGAGCCGGGGCTCGTGATCGGCGCGGCCAACGTGTTTCTGCCCTTCATGATCCTGCCGATCTATTCCGTCCTGAAGCTGATCGACCCCAACTTGCAGGACGCCGCCGCCACGCTCGGTGCGCCGCCTCTCTACCGGTTTTTCAGGCTGGCGTTGCCGATGGCGATGCCTGGGCTGATTTCCGGCACTGCGATCGTATTCTCGCTCGCCGCGTCCATGTACGTGATCCCCACGCTGCTGATCGGCGACCGCTTCCAGACGCTCGCGACGCTCACCGCCCGCGCCTTCCTGTTGATGCGCAACGAGCAACTCGGCTCCACCACGGCCACCATTCTCCTCGTGCTGGCGGTGTCCATCGTCACCATCAGTTCATGGGTCGTCCGCGCCAAGGGGGATTCGCGATGACGCTCACCGAGCGGTTCGGCAATGTCCTCGTTTGGGTCATCGCGTCGTTCGCCGCAGTCTTCCTGCTCACGCCTCTCATCGTCACCGTCCTGGTCTCCTTCGGCTCGAGCGCCATCTTCACGCTGCCGCCGCCGAGTTGGTCACTGCGCTGGTATGAACGCCTCACCAATCTGCGGGGCCTCGCCCCGGCTCTGCTGGCCTCGGTCGAAATTGCGGCGCTCTCAACGCTGGTCTCTCTCGGCCTCGGCGGCCTCGCCGCCATCGCACTCGCGCGAACGCGATTTCCAGGCCGGGAGGGGATTGTGGCGTTCCTGACGTCGCCGCTGATGCTGCCGGGCCTGGTGCTCGGCATCGCATTCCTGCAGACGTTCCGGGCAGCCGGCCTGCGCGACGTCTGGTTGAGCCTGCTCATCGCCCACGTCGTCATCACCATGCCCTACGCCGTGCGAACGCTTTACTCCGCACTGAGCCTCTTCGACTTCACCCTGCTCGACGCCGCTCGGACACTGGGCTGCTCGCCGGCCGCCGCCATCCGCAGGGTCATGCTGCCCAATCTGGCGCCCGCCTTCATCACGTCAGGCATCTTCGCGTTCCTGGCCTCGATGGACAATTACGCGGTTTCGATCTTCTTCACGAACGCCTGGACGAAGACCCTGCCCATCCAGATGCTGGCCTACGCCGAGGAGCAGCCGGATCCCACGATCGCGGCCATCTCGTCCCTGCTCATCGCATTGGTGCTGGTGCTGCTCGTCGTTCTCGAGCGTGCGATCGGCCTCAGGCGCATCACCGACGTCTGAGCCGCCCCATCAAGCCCGCAACGCCGGATCGGCCGCCACGGCGGCTGCAATGTGGCGTGGCTGTGTAAACCACACCTGATCCGCGAACTTTGCGATGTGATCCAGCGCCTGCGTCAACGACCGTAGCCTGAACGGCTGCCCCGACACGAAGGAATGCACGACGATGCTCATCACCAACGCTTGCTCGCGCGAGGCGGCCAGCAACTCGTCGAATTCGTCGATGATCATGCCGGCGAAGTCACGCGCGGCGGCGTAGCGGCCGATGGCCGTCGTGCTGTCGTTGATCTCCAGGCCGTAGGGAATGGCGAGGATGGGCCCTGCCCCGCTGTCCAGCATCACGGGCTGATCGTCCAGCCGGAAGTCGAGCACGTAGCCATAGCCTGCCAAGGCCAGGGACCGGAGCGTGGTCGGGCTGTGGGCCAGCCAGGGGCTCGACCAGCCGCCCGGAGGGACGCCCTCCATCGCCGCGATCCGGTCACGCACCGATTGGACATACGCATTCTCGTCGGCGGAGCTGAGCACCGCGAGCGTATCGGAATTGCTGCGGCCATGACCGACCATCTCGGCCCCTGCGGCCCGTGCATGGGTGATGAGCGCAGGCGCGGTGTCGTAGACATCCGTGTTCAGCAGGATGGCAGGCGCAATTCCGAAGCTGGCGAGCCGATCGATGAGGCGGAAACCGCCGACCCGGTTGCCGTAATCCCGCCAGGAGCGGTTGACCAGGTCCGGCTTCGAAGCGCCGGGGATGATATCCTCGGTCAGGCCGTCGTCGGGCCGATACTCCTCGATGCCGAGGGCGACGTAGAGCGCCAGTCCCTTGCCGCCCGGCCACCTCGAGGGCGGACGGGCTACGATGGGCGAATAGGGGGCGAATGAGACCGGCGGCATGGAGTTGAGAACCAGAACACGCTCAGGGACGGCTACGCTCGCGATTATGCAATGGATCCGATGTGATCCGAGCATGAAGATTGCGCCTTCAGGCAAAAAAGCTTCGGCCGCGCTCACGCGAGGGTCGAGCGGCCGAGTCAGTTCGTGGACGCGTCGCCCGGACCCGTTCGCACCATCAAGTCTGGCCCGTTGATTGCCTGTCGTTGGTTGCCTGCCGACGACCCTCCCTGCTCAAACCCTTGCTCACCGGAGCCCCCATGGCCCAGCTCATCAGGCACGCCGACGTCTTCCGGCAAGAGCCGGGAAAGGCATGGGCGGAACGCCTGGACATCCGTATAGGGGGCAACCGCATCACGGAAATCGGCGTGGATCTACGGCCGGTTCAAGGTGAAAGCGTCGTTGACGCGTCAGGCATGCTCGTCTTGCCAGGCCTGATCAACGCCCATTTTCATTCCCCCGCCAACCTGATGCGCGGCACGCTCAACAGTCTGCCTCTCGAAGTCTTTATGCTCTACGAGGTTCCTCCGCTCGCAGCGGCCGTGGACCAGCGCCGCCTCGCCTACTTCCGCACGCTGCTTGGCGCGATGGAGATGCTGAAGCTGGGCGTCACCTGCGTCATGGACGACGCCTTTCATGTACCATTGGCGACAATGGAAGGCGTGGACGCCATCTGCGAGGCTTATCGCGACATTGGAATTCGGGCGCGCGTCGCGATCGACCAGCCCAATGTGGTGGAATACGAGAAATACCCGTTCCTGCGGGAGCTCCTGCCCGCGCATCTGCTCGCACGCATGGACGCCGCACCGCGTCAGAGCGCCGAGGAGCTCCTCGAACTCTATCGGCATCTCATTGGAACGTGGGAGGGGGCGGCTGACGGCCGTTTGGGAGCGGCGCTTTCCTGCTCCGCTCCACAGCGGGTCACCGTGCCCTACCTTCAGGCGCTCTCCTCGATGTCGGAAAGCAAGGCCTTGCCCTTCAACATCCACATGCTCGAAACGAAACTGCAGCGTGTGCTCGGCGACGAAAAGTACGGGCGCTCGCTCGTGCGTTACACCGCGGACCAAGGTGCGTTGGGACCGCACACCGTGGCCATTCACGGGATATGGGTCGACGATGCCGACATGCGCCTGCTGTCCGAAAGCAACACCGTCGTCGCTCACAATCCGGTCTGCAACCTGCGGCTCGGCAGCGGGATCGCGCCGTTCCGAGCATGGCGGAACGCGGGCGTCGAGGTGTGTCTGGGAACCGACGAGTTGATCGCCGACGACAGCGCCAACCTTTGGAGCGCAATGAAGACCGCGGGCCTGGTCCACACCCTGGCCGACCCGGACTGGAGAACGTGGCCGACGGCGCTGGAAATTCTGGACTTGACGCTGCGCGGCGGCGCGCACGCGCTCGGTTGGGACGGCGATATCGGAACGCTGACGGTAGGCGCGAAGGCCGACCTGCTCCTGGTCGACCTCGATACCCCGGCGTTCACCCCCCTCAACGATCTCCCTCGCCAACTCGTCTACTGCGAGACCGGGTCCTCGGTCCGCGACGTGATGGTCGACGGCGTCTGGGTCGTCCGCGGCGGGACGCTCACGACAATGGACGAGAAAGCAGTGCGGGCCGAGATCCGGGACATCGCCAGGACGTTTTCACAACACCGGCAGGCGGCGGAGGCTGCCGCAAGCGAGCTGGAGCCCTACTACCGCGCGATGGTTCTCCGCGCGCATGGGAGGGATGTCGGCCTGAGGCGGCGCCTCGACTGACCCTCGGGCCTGATGGCGCCCGCACGGCGGCGGCATTGTTTCGCCACGTAACGGCGCAGCCACGGAAAATCCACATCGGCCCTCTAGAGCTAGATTCTCGACAACAGGACCATGGGTTACAGCCACGAAAACCTCATGTAAGAATGAAGTGCATGAGCGTTTGGCAGTATTGAATCGATTCGATTCAAATTAGCAAACTCGGTGTCCTGTCCCATTTCTGGAACTCTTTGAATGAACGTTGGATATGTAATCAATGGGATGGATAGACACGGCATAGTGCGTGCGACTTCGATGCTCTCCGCCGCACTTGCAGAGGTCGACGGCGTGAAGGTGTCCATTCTGAGGACAGAAGCGGCGACGCCCAAAGCAGAGGAGTTCCTTGAGTTCCAGCGTACGCTTGGCGGCGGAGTGCTCGTCTTCCACGCTTCGCACCGGACGGACCAGATCTGGGGACCGGTCACCACACGCATCTCAAACATTACGTCGATTCTGAAAAAGGCCGAGCTGCCAGTCGTGATGAATCTCCACGACGTCTATGGCGTCGACGTTCTGGCAAGGGTGACGTCCAAGCTCAGGCGCATCGCCTCGTCCGGAAGGTGGCGACGGACGGACGAAAATCAGCAGCAATCGGCGCCCGAGCTTCCTCACCAGCCGTCGGGCTTCCTGACGCGGATCCGCTCTTACGAGGAAAACTTCATCCGCGCCGTGGACCCTTTCGTGACCCGCTACGTCATCTCCAACCAGATCGAGAAAGTACGGCTTCAGAAATTCGTTTCGAAGGACAAGGTATCGGTCCTGCCTCACTTCATCGAGAGACGGGCGATTTGCGACACCCCCGAGCAAGCCAAGTCGAAGCTTGGACTGACGGGCCGCAAAGTCGTCACCCTGTTGGGATTCATTGTGCCCCGGAAGGGTTATGCGCAAGCCATCGAGCTTCTCGAGCACCTGCCAAGTGACGCGAAGGTCATCTTCGCCGGTAGGGGAGAGCACGGTTACGTTCAAAAGCTGACATCGCTTGCCGCAGCCAAAGGCGTGGCCGACCGTGTGAGGGTGACGGGATATCTGAGCGAGACAGAGTTGAACACCTACCTTGCCGCCACCGACGTCGCAATTTGCCCATTTCAGGATGTTTCAGCGTCAGGATCGGTTTCCACGTGGCTGTCCGCGCGAAAGCCGCTCGTCACGTTCGATCTCCCGCTCATGCGCACCTATCGCGAATCGTTTCCCGAACACGTGTATCTGGCTCCCAAGAACGACATGGATGCGTTCGCAGCGACGGTGAACGCGATCATGGCGCGGCCGCCAGCCCTCGGCGACGGTGGCATCGAGTCCTTCAGCCTGGAAAACACGGCTCTCAAGTTCAAGGGCATCCTCGATACTCTCGAGCGCCAGAAATGAATGAACGCCCGAGTTTGGGATCAGTGGGACGTGGCGCCTTCTGGTCCATGGTCAATAATGTTTCCGGCCAGGCGCTCTCGCTGATCGTGTTTCTTGTCACGGCGCGGTTCGTCTCGAAGGAAGCTTTCGGGATCATGGCGGTCAGCCTGCTGACGGTCGAGGGCTTCAGGCAGATCATCATCACAAGCTATTGCGTGGCCCTCACGGCGCAGAACAACCCGTCGGACGAGGACTACAATGCCTGTTTCATCCTGATCCTGTTGAGTGGCATTGTTCTCGCGGCTGCGCTCTTCTTCCTTGCCGGTCCTATCGCAGGTTTCCTCGGGCACGACGAGGTGAGCAGCACATTGAGGTATGTGTGCCTGATCCTCGTCACGGCGGGACTGTCACAGACCCATGAGGTCTGGCTCTCGAAGCATCTCCAGTTCAGGGTTCTTGCGCTCCGGTCCATCTTATCGATCCTCATAGGCGGCGGAGCGGGGGCCTACCTCGCAATCTCCGGCTATGGGCTCGACGCCCTTATCGCGCAGCAGATCATCACCGGCGTCACGGCTGTCGTGTTCCTCTGGAGCACGACGCGCTGGAAGCCGAAATTGAAGACCCGGAGCGGGAACATCCGGTCGCTGCTCTCACGATCGAAGCACCTCTTTGTCGGCCGCTTCACGAGCTTCGCCGGAACCCAAAGCGACATCTTTTTCGCGTCGACCTACCTCGGACCGACAGCGACCGGCACCTACAATGCGGCCAAGAGAATCCTCTTTGCCCTCAGCTTCACATTGTCGAACGCCCTCAATGCGGTGGCCTTGCCCGCGTTTGCGGCCCTGGGCCATGGCACCGACCGGCTCGGCCGCGGCTTTCTCAAGATGACCGCTTTCACGAGTTTGCTGACGGCGCCGCTTTACGCGGGTCTCTTTGTGCTGTCGGACGACGCCGTGCGACTGCTGCTCGGCGAAAAATGGGCTGACGCGGCGCCTGTGATCAGCGCGTTGATCGTCTCCGCCTTCCTGACGTCCGTGGGGCAATACAATCACAACGTCTTTCTGGTCCATGGCAAGCCGCAGTGGGAGGCGATGCTCAACGTCGTGTACACGGTCTGCAATGTCCTGCTGTTTCTATGGCTCGCCCGATACGGCGCAGTGATGCTTGCGGCCGCGTACAGCGCGCGATCGCTGCTCCTCTATCCACTCTCGCTCGTCCCCGCGCTTCATCTGCTCAAGGTGTCCTTCCGGTCCTACATGGCGGCCGTGGGCACTTCCATCGTCGCTGCTCTGGCGATGGGTCTTTGTGTATGGCTCCTCAAAATCGAGATCCTGACGGAGGTTCATGCCTTGGCCAGGCTGGCGATCCTCGTTCCCACCGGAGCGGCGATCTATGCCGGATTGATCTATCTGCTCGATCGGAAACTCATGTCCGAGTCGACACAGGCGTTGAGCCTCATCCTGCGCAGGGAGAATGCGCCATCTTGACCGACTCTTCCCGCAGCGCCGTTTTCCACCAGCTCGTCCTGATCGCCCTCCTCGGGTGGGTGTTGAGGGCGGCGGTCGCGCTGATCTCTCTCCGGCTTTCGACGGGCGACGAGGTTTTCCAGTATCTCGAGCAGGCCCACAGGCTGGTGTACGGCTATGGCGTCGTCCCCTGGGAATACCGCTTCGGAATCCGGAACTGGCTTCTGCCGGGGGCGCTGACAGGCCTCCTCTTTGCGCTGAAAGCCATAGGGCTGGATCAGCCCACAAGCTATGTTCCGGCCGTGAGAGTCGTCTTTGCGACGATTTCGACCAGCCTGATCTTCGCAAACTTCATGATCGCCCGGCAGCTCTTCAACGTGGGAGCTGCCGTGATCGCCGCGTTGCTCACGGCGATCTGGTTTGATCTGCTCTACTTTGCCCCTTTCGCCACGCCCGATACTCTCGGCGCCTACGCCTTGGTCTGGGCCCTGGCGTTGATCTTGCGCGCCCGCCCTGCGGCCCTGATCGCTGGACTGCTCCTCGGGCTCAGCGTGGGCCTCAGGGTTCAATACGCCCTTCCAGCCGCGTCGGTGGGACTTGTCGTGATCGCGCTTCACGGCTTCCGGCCAGCCCTGGTCGTCGCGACCAGCGCGTGTCTCGTGCTTGCCGCACTGGGCCTGCTCGACGCGTGGACGTGGGGTGCACCGTTCGCATCCTACTACCTCAACTTCTACTACAACATCGCTGCCGGCGTCAGCTCCATGTTCATCATCCTGCCGCCGTACTGGTACGTCACAAATTTCATCCGCATCTCTCTTGGCGTCTATGCTTTTGCGACGCTGTACGGGATTTATGACTTCAGGCGCTGTTGGCCGATTCTACTCGTCATCTTGGCCGTCGTCGGCTCACATTCATTGATTGGACACAAGGAGTACCGGTTTGTGTTCCTGGCGGTGCCGCTCTTCATCGTCCTGGCTGCGGGCGCCATCTCGGAATTGGAAAAAAACCTCACTGCTGTAAAGCCGCGCTGGGTCGCCGGCGTCGCCTTGGGATGTGTTGCGGCTGTCTCAGTGTACGGAGTCTTCAAGACGAACGTCTTCGGACGACAGGACAGGCTGGCGGCTGCGATCGAGCTCTCGAGACGACCCGATGTTCGGGCGGTCCTCGATCTTTCCGGTGTCTGGTGGAGTTCCGGAGGGATGTATTACATGCACTGGGATGTCCCGTTGTACTTTGAAAATCAGGTTGCCGGCATTCGCGACGAAGACCTGCAGGCGATCGCGACGCACGCAGTCGTTCCCGCCGAACGAGGTCCCATCCCGGGCTTCCAGACCATCAAGGCCATCGGCAATCTGCGCATTCTCGAGCGGGTATCCCCGGATGCGCCGCTGCAGAGCATCCCAAGCGACACCAGAGCGCCCCGTCAGCAGGGCGTGGACGGCACGTTCCTACCGCAGGTGACGCCCCGACTCTGAGGCTCAGCCCGCCGCACCCGCTACGCAGCTCCAGGCGTTGGCCCTAGTTCCGTACCGCGGAATGCTGAAGCTTCCGCAAGACGATGGGCGCAGCGATGGTGACGATCAGCAGCAACCCGATCAGGACATTGATGACGATGCCCGGGACGTTCATTAGGGAGAGGCCGAAGGTCGCAAGTCCCAGCACGAAGACGGCGAGGACGACGCCCAGGATTGTCCCGACGCCGCCGGAGATCGCGACGCCGCCCAGGATCACCATGGTGATGACGTCGAGTTCCCACCCGAGCGCGATGTTGGGCCGCACGACGCCGATCCTCGCAACCAGGAGCACGGCGGCGAGCCCCGCCATGAGGCCCGAGAGAGCGAAAAGGGCTAGCCGCAACTGGTCCACACGGACCCCTGAAAACCGCGCTGCCATGGGGTTAGCGCCAATGGCGAAGAGGCGGCGCCCGGTGGCCGTCCGGTGCAACCCGATCCCGAAGCAGACCGACAGCGCCAGGAAGAGCGCGAAGGACAGCGGGATGGGCGGCATCTCGACGAGATAGCTCTGCCCGAGAGACAGGTAGGACGGCTGAAAGCTCGTCAGCGCTTCGTCCCCGAGCGTCACCTGCGCGATACCCCGGTACAACGACATGGTGCCGATGGTGATGACGATGGACGGCACGCCCGTGCGCGTGACCAGAAGGCCGTTGAACGCGCCACAGATGAAGCCGATCCCCAGGCCAGCCAGGACCAGAACCGGGACGCCGTAGCCGGCCCCTGCAAGGCCGCCGATACACATTCCCACCAGAGCGACGATCGCCGCAACGGACAGATCGATCTCCCGGATCAGGATCAGCAGCGCCATGGCGAGTGCGATGATCGCCTTCTCCGAAAAGTTATAGGTCGCGTCAGCAAGGTTGAACACGTCGAGAAAGTAGGGCGAAATCAGCGAGTTCCCGATGATGACGAGCGCCAGCAGGAGGCAGAGGATGGTCTCCCAGCGCAGCAGCGCGTCGGAAAGCCTCCACGGGGGCCTGTCGGCCACGTCGTATCGGTTGGCGGCAGGAGACTCGCCAGCCGGGCGCGCGATGTCAGTCATGGTCGATGGCCTTCCGCATTGCCTGCTCCAAGCCCACCGGTCAGCTCCTGCCTCGGCCAGCCGCGCGGCGTGCTTCGGGCAGGATCAGCTTGTCGGGCCGCAGCTCGGCGCGCGCGTTGATGATCACGGCGAGAAGGATCACGGCCCCTGAGATCAGCATTTGCCAGAAGGGGGAGACCTGCATCACCGGCAAGGCGTTGACGATGACGCCGATGAAAAGCGCTCCGAGCAGCGTCCCGGTGACCGACCCAATCCCGCCGCCGATGGAGACGCCTCCGATGACGCAAGCGGCGATCACCGTCAGCTCATAGCCGGTCGCGATCTCCACATAGGCGACGCCATATCGGGCGACCCAGAGATAGCCGCACAGACCCGCGACCGCGCCGGAAATCGCGTAGGCGACGAGCTGCTGCCGACCGAGGTCGATGCCGCAGTATCGCGCGGCGACGGGATTGCCGCCCACCGCATAGAGCCCGCGACCCGTGCGAGTGAAGGAGAGGAACACCCACGCCGCCACGGACACGATCACGGCGATCCAGAACACCGAGTTGAGACCGAGGAAGGTCAGCTTCGGAAAGGATTGGAACGTCTCGCCCATCTCGGACGAATTGACCTGTCCGCCGCCGCCGACCACCACGATCATGCCCCGGAAGATCGCCAGCGTTCCCAAGGTGGTGACGATGGGCGGGATCCCGAGGAAGGCGATCAACCCGCCATTGACCAGGCCGAGGCAAAGGCCGATCACGAGACCCAATGCGAGGAAGACAAACGCCGGCATCTCGGGGTGATGCTGGGCGAAAAGGGCCGTGAGCATTCCGGTGAGCGCCAGGTTCGCCGCAACGGAGAGGTCGATACCTCGCGTCAGGATGACCACGGCCTGCGCCAGCGCCATCATGAAGAGGAAGCCGGTGTCGTTGAGCACGGAAAGCAGGCTGTCTCGGGTTGCGAAAGCGGGCGCATAGGCGCCGATGCCGACGACCATGACCAGGATGATCGCCGCAAGGATGGCTTCGCGATACTTCAGCAGCGCACTCACGCGGCCACTCCGTGCGATGGTCCGCCAGTCGCGGCCGCGACGACCACTTCGGCCTTCCATTCCGGAGAGCCGCGCCGGACCTCCGCGACCATTCGCCCTTCCTGCATCACGATCACGCGGTCGGCGAGGCCCATGACCTCGGGCAGCTCGGAACTGACCAGGATGACCGCAAGCCCGGCCTCGGCGAGTTCGCCGATGAAGTCATGCACGGCAGCCTTGGAGCCGATGTCGATACCCTTGGTCGGCTCGTCCAGGATGACGACCTTCGGCTTCGTCGCGAGCCACTTGGCCAGGACGACCTTTTGCTGGTTGCCGCCGGAGAGCTGCCCGACCTGCTGCTCCCAACTGGACGCCTTCACCGCGAGACGGGATCCCAGGCCGCGAGTCGCCGCACGTTCGGAATCACGGGACAGGAAGAGGTTCCGGACATGCTGCGCGAGTGAAGCGAGCGTGGTGTTTTCGCGGATGGAGAGCGGCAGGAGCGCCCCCTGGTGCTGCCGGTCTTCCGGGACGTAGGCGATCCCGGCGGAGATGGCTGCGGCCGGTTCGGTGATTGCGATCGGCTTGCCCTCCAGTGTCACCTGCCCGCGCGTTGGCGCGCTCAGGCCGAAGAGGCACTGCATCGCTTCTGACCGGCCGGCCCCCACAAGGCCGTAAAAGCCGAGAATCTCGCTCTTGCGCAGGGCGAAGCTCACCCCGTCGAACTCGGTGGGATTGGAGAGATCCTCCACCCGCAGCACCTCGGGCCCGATCGGGATGTCCCGCTTGGGGAAAACCTGGTCGATAGGCCTGCCGACCATCAGTTTCACCAGGTCGGGCTCACGCACGTCGCGCGTCAGCCCTTCGCCCACCTTCTCGCCGTCCCGCAGGCAGATCCAGCGGTCGGAGATCCGGAAGATCTCGTCGAACTTGTGCGAGATGAAGAGGATCGATTTTCCGGCGGCCTTCAACTGCGCCACCATCCGGAAGAGATCGTCGATCTCGTGGCGCGAGAGCGCCGCCGTCGGCTCGTCCATGATGATCACGCCGGCGTCGTGGCTCAGCGCGCGGGTGATCTCGACCATGTGCTTCTGGGCGACGGACAGTCCCTTCAGCGGCGTGTCCGCGTCGAAATCCGCCTCGATCTGCGCCAGCAGTTCGCCCGCCTTGGCCCGCATCGACCGCCAGTCGATCAGCACTCCGCCAGGCATATGGCCCATGAAAATGTTCTCGGCGACCGAGAGGTCGTCGAACATCACTGTCTCCTGGTGAATGGCCGAGATCCCGGCGGCCCAGGCGTCGCGCGGCGAATGAAGCCGTCTCGGCTGCCCACCGACCACGACGTCTCCCTCATCCGGCACGTAGATCCCCGTGAGGATCTTCACCAGGGTCGATTTGCCCGCGCCGTTCTCGCCGATCAAGGCGGTCACTTCGCCGGGATAAAGCGTGATCGAGACGTCCTTGAGCGCACGAACGCCAGGGAAGCTCTTTGACACATTGTTGAGCGACAGGATGGAGCGCGATTCGGGAGAGGCGTTCACACGATGCCTTGTACGCTGGCTAGCCTTCATGGATGAGACATGGCCGGGCGGAGGGCCCGGCCATGTCAAGCTTCTGCTGCTTCGCCCGGCTCCTGCTCCGAAGAGGAGCGCACAGCGCTCGCCTTGAAAGCAAGCCGGACAGGGATCAGAAGATTTTCGCGAACTCCTCGACGTTCGTCTTGTCGAATACGAAGGGCTCGCCCATCACGGCCTCGCCCTCGGCGTCGATCTTCGTGTCGCCCTTCTTGCCCATCTTCACCGTCGAGCCGGGCGTCGCCGCGCCGCCGTTGAGGATGCCGGCCATGATCATCGTGGCGGAGTAGCCGTACTCCACCGGATTCCAGATGGCGAAGCTGTCGCACGCGCCCTTCAGCACGGCGTCCTTCATTTCGGAGGGAAGGCCAAGGCCGGTGATGTAGACCTTGCCCACGAGCCCGCCGTCCATGATCGCCTTCGCGCCCGAGCGGATGCCGATCGTGGTCGGGGAGATCACGCCCTTCAGGTTCGGGTGCGCCTTCACGAGCGCCTGCATCTCGCGATAGCTCTTGTCGTCCTGGTCGTCGCCGTAGACCGTCGCGACGAGCGGCATCTTGGCGTATTCGGGCTTCTTCCACTCTTCCTTCATGGCGGCGATCCAGGAGTTCTGGTTCGTCATGGTGGAAGCGGCCGAAAGGATGGCGACCTCGCCTTCGCCTTTAAGGGTCTTGGCGATCATCTGCACCTGCTTGGCGCCGATGAGCGGCGTTGAGGACGCCGACAGATGCATGATGCGGCCATCCTTGGCGATGGCGGAGTCGAACGAGATCACCTTGATGCCGCGCTGCGCTGCCTTTTTGCCCACGGGCACGAGGGCGTTGGCGTCATTGGCGGAGACGATGATGCCGTCGACCTTCTGGGCGATCAGGGCGTCGATGACCGCGATCTGGTCCTCGGCGGTCGCCTTGGTGGGCGCGGTGTAGATGATCTCGATGCCGCCGACTTCCTTGGCGGCCTGGTTGGCGCCGTCGCGGCAGGCGTCGAAGTAGCTGTTGCCGAGGTTCTTGACGACGAGCGCGATCCGCTTATCAGCGGCGAAGGCCCCGGTCGTGAAGCCCGCCGGCAGCACGAGCCCGGCAGCGCCTGCGCCCGCCATCTTCAGCAAAGTGCGGCGGTCCGCACCGAACGAATTGGTCATTGAATTTCCTCCGTTGTTCGCCGCCATGGTTGCTCTGAGGCAGCGTTGCCGGGAGGTTAGACACCACCCCCTGACCGGTCAACGACGAAGCGTCCGCTCGGCCGGAAATCGCCTCGATCGATGGCCGGACGATGCGATCCGCCAGGCGGCATCCTCGAGGCTGATGCATGGCGCTTTCACCCTCGCTTCGCCGGTGCACGATCCGACGCATCCATTCGCCCCGCTTCTCGTTATGCTTACGCTGAAGGAGAGCAGAATGCAGATCAGGCTTGGCTACGACATTTCCTATGAGTGCCCGCAACCGACGCCGATGTTGCTGCTCCTGCGGGTGCATCCATCGCGGGCGAACGACCTGCTCGGACCAGACGAGATCCACACCGAGCCGCAGGCGCCGGTGCAGTCCTATCTCGACGGTTTCGGCAACCTTTGCAGTCGGGTGATGGCGCCGGCCGGGGTGTTCCGGATGCACACGCTGACCACGATCGAAAGCTCGCCGGTCCAGGATCTCATCGCGCCAGACGCGCAACAGATACCGGTCCAGTGGCTGCCGTCCGAACTCCTCGTCTATCTCCTGGGCAGCCGCTATTGTGAAACGGACAAACTGTCCGAATTCGCCTGGCAGCAGTTCGGATCGACCCCGCCGGGGTGGGCGCGTGTGAGAGCCGTCTGCAACTTCGTGCACGCCCATATCCGCTTCGACTACATGACCGCGCGCTCGACCAAGTCGGCCTTCGAGGTTTTCCATGAGGGAACCGGCGTGTGCCGCGACTTCGCGCACCTCGCCGTCACCTTGTGCCGCTGCCTGAACATTCCCGCGCGCTATTGCACGGGCTACCTCGGCGACATCGGCGTGCCGCCGGACCCCGCTCCCATGGACTTCCATGCATGGTTCGAGGCCTATCTCGATGATCGCTGGTTCACCTTCGACGCCCGGCACAACATCCCGCGCATCGGCCGTGTGCTGATCGGCCGGGGCAGGGATGCCGCGGACGTCCCCCTCTCCAACAGCTTCGGCATGACGCTGCTCAAGAACTTCACCGTCGTGACGGAAGAGATCGCCTGAAAGCGCCGGCGTCCGCTCAGCCCCTGGCGGAGGATGCCAAGGGCTTCTCAGCCGTGTCGCGAGCGGCGAGGTGTTCCAAAGCCGCGATCAAGGCCTTGGCTCTGGGCAGATCGGACGGAGGAGAGCCAGCGCGCGACCACACCACCTTGCCGTCCCTGAAGGTGAGAGGCGCTCCGTCGAAGGTGCGATCCGGTCCCTTCACCCATGGGAGCGCATGCGGGCCTCCCCGACGCAGCGTCACGCCCACGCCCTCGGGCCCGATGTCGATCCGCTCCAAACCCAGGGCTTTCGTTCTGATCGACAAGGCGACGACGGCGAGCAGCCGTTCGAGCGGTTCCGGGGGCGCGCCGAAACGGTCCATCAGTTCATCGGTGAAGTCTTCGAGGTCCGCTATCGCGTGCAGGCCGGCGAGGCGCAGGTAGACGTTGAGACGGGCCTCCTCGTCGGGCACGAAATCGGGCGGGACATCGCCGGGGTCGGCGATGGCGACGACCGGCCGCCAGCGCTCCTCGACCTCTTCGCCCCGCGCAGCCCGGAGCTCCTGCTCCGCGATGTGACGGGCCAGCCCCGTGCCGATCATCGTCAGATGGCCGCTTTGCTCCGGGCCGAACAGGTCGCCCGAGCCACGCAAGTCAAGGTCTCGCGCACTGATGGTGAAGCCTGCGCCCGGCCTGTCCAGCGCGGAGAGAGTGGCCAGCCGCCGGCGCGCCGCCGGCGTCAAACCAGCCTCGTCGGAGGCGAGCAAGTAGCAGATGCCCGTGGATCGCCCACGGCCCACGCGCCCGCGTAGCTGATGAAGCTGGGCGAGGCCGAACCGGTCCGGACGCCAGATCACCATCGTGTTCGCCGCGGGCAGGTCGAGCCCACTTTCCACGATATTCGTGGCGAGCAGGCAGTCCCCCTCACCCGCTGCAAAGCGGATCATCGCGGCGTCGATGTCCGCCGGGGCCAGCCTGGCGTGCAAGGTGACCATATCGAGGTCCGGGCAGACCCGCGCCAGAGTTTCGGCCAGCGGAGCGAGGTCGTCGATGTGGGGACAAACGAGGAAACTCTGCCCTCCACGGGCCTTTTCCCGCCTCAGGATGTCAGACAGGCGCTCGGGGGTGAAGCTCTCCAGTGTGGTGCGGATCGGCCGCCGTGCGACGGGCGGGGTCGCGATGATGCTCACCTCGCGCAGTCCGCTCAGCGCCAGTTGCAGCGTCCGGGGGATGGGTGTGGCCGTCATGGCCAGGACGTGATCGGCGTCGCCGAGCTTGCGCAGGGCCTCCTTGTGGCGCTCACCGAACCTCTGCTCTTCGTCGATCACCACGAGAGCGAGATCGCGGAACGACACGCCCTTGCCGACCAGCGCATGCGTGCCGATGACCACGCGGACGCCGCCCTTCGCAAGACGCGCGCGGGTTTCACGGGCTTCAGCGGGCGGGACGAACCGCGACAACTCGGCCACCTCGACGCCGAGCCCCGCGAAGCGGCGGCGGAAGGTGAGGAGGTGCTGCCTCACCAGGACGGTCGTGGGCGCGGCGATGGCGACCTGCCTTCCCGACAACGCCACGGCCGCCGCCGCGCGCAGCGCGACCTCCGTCTTGCCGAAGCCCACATCGCCGCACACCAGCCGGTCCATGGGCCTGCCGCTGCGCAGGTCGGACAGGACGTCGGCGATCGCCGCAGCCTGATCGGCCGTCTCCGCGAACGGGAACCGCGCCGCGAAGCGTTCATAAGGGACGCCTGGCGGATTGATCGCCGGCGTCCGTCTGCTTGCCCGCTCGGCCGCGAGCGTCGCGATGCCGCGGACCGCCCGGGCGATGTCTTCGGCCACCTTGTCCCGACGGGCCTTCCACGCCGAACCGTGCAAAGCGTCAGGCTTGACGCCCGCGGCTTCGCCGCCATACCGCCAGAGCTCATCGGCCTCCTGCACGGGGAGGAGAAGCATTTCTTCTTCCGCGAAGGCGAGGCGGATCGTCTCGGTCCCGGCATCTGGGCCAGCCACTCGTTCCAGGCCTTTGAGGATGCAGACGCCATGCTCCCTGTGGACGACTGCATCGCCGATGCGCCACTCGGCGTCGGGATCCACCTCGCGCGGCAAGGACGACCTCTGCGCGGAGGAGGCCCGGGACCCCAGGAGATCCGCCGCCGCGATGACCGTGAGCCCGAATCCATCATCCCGAAATCCCGAGCCGAGCGACAGCACGGCCACGCCAGTCGCCGCGGATGTTTCATCGATGGCGTCGCGCCAACTCTCACCGGAGCCGAACGTCAGTCCCGTGGCGCGCGATGCCCTGGCGACCATGCGGCGCAGGACCCGCTCCTCGGGCGCGACGAGGACGATGCGCCGCCCGGCTTCCTGCTCGGATTTCACGAACGTCGCGAAGGCGCGCTCCGGATCGCTTTCGAGTGCGAAGCGCGGGACGGCGGCTTCGTCTTCCGCCATGGCGATGAGCGGGCGCTCGAGACTAGCCTCGACCGCCTCGCCTGAGGCGTAGAGGTTCGGAGCCGTCCCGCTACGGGAGGAAGGCGAGGCCGCCTGGACCTCCGCCACGAATGCGACGAAATCGAGCGCGCGCCGCTGCGCCGAAGGATCGAGGACCAGCAAGGCTTCGGGAAACAGGTTCGCCACCAGTTCGCGAGGGCCGTCCCACTCGGCGGGCAGGGCCTGTCCTCCCAATGTCGGCGGAGTTTCCCGTGCAGGAGGAATCCGGCAGCGCGCGGTCTCTCGAATGCTCCTCTGGTCAAGCGGATCATAGAGCCGGAGCGACACGATGCGCCCGTCCTCGTGTTCGATGCGCACGGGCGTCTCGGCGTCGGCGGGAAAGACATCGAAGGTCGCGCCCGCGGACGCGTACTCGCCGGGCTCGTCGACACGTTCGTCTGGCCAGTAGCCCTTCGCGCCCAGGGACGCCGCAAAGCCCTCTGGGTCGAAGGGAGCCCCCGTCTCGAGCTCCAGCGGCGCGAGGGAACTGTCGTCCACCTCGGCGACGCGCTGCACGAGAGCCTCCGGGGTGGCGACGATGATGCTGGGTTGCGCGGCCTCCTGCCCAGCCAGCGCGAGAACTGCGGCGCGGCGACCCAGCACCGCAGCCGAGGGCGGCAGGCGATCATGCGGAAGACAGTCCCAGGGCGGGAACAACGCCACGCGACGCTCCGGCTCCATGCCGCCCAGCACCGTGACGAGTTCGACTGCGCGGCTTTCGTTGGCTGCGATCACGAGGACCGTTGCGCCGCACTGCCTGCACGCCTGCAGGAGGGCCAGAGCGGTGGCGCCAATGGGGTTGGCAGGGATGCGGAGGAGGGACGCAGCGGGCGAGGTCGGCTCGGGCTTGTTCATGGTGTCTCCGCGGATCGCCAACAACGCGGTTCCAGGCGGCTGGTTCGTGTATCGCCGCTCGACAGGGGCGCGGCGGATCCTCTCCCCGTCAGCAGCGTTGGCGTCGGTCGGAGCGGCTCGAGAGACATATGCTCGTTTATGGCGATCGCGAAAAAAAGCTTCCCGCCGCCGGGAAGCTTGCTGGGATCCGCGCCGCACTGGCGCGGCTGTCCGGCATGCGGCCCGGAATCGAGAGCCATGGTGAACTCGTCGCGGCCTTCATCGAGGCGGGCGAACTGGCCCAGGGCCTCGCCGACCGGGAGTTCCACGCTGCAGGCAGGGACGTGCTCTCGCCGGTGCAGGACGAAGCGAACCGGCTGACGGCGATTCTGGCCAGGAGCATCCTGGCGTCCTGGAACAGCGGGTTCACGCAGATGCCGGCGCCGGACGATGACGAGTTCCAGGCGAAACAACTCGCCGGGCTTTCGGGCGAGATCACCTGCCGCCAAGCCGAGGGGTTCGCCTTTTACGCCCTGTACCCGGAAGCATACGCCGCCGCCGCGGCCCGCTCCGGCCTGGGGGGCGACACCCGCATCGTCGGCATCCGGAGCATCGGCGCGGCGTTGGCGGCGTTGGCGCAAGCCGCGCTCGGGGCGGACCGGTTCTTCACGGTGAGGCCGACCGGGCACCCCTTCAAACGCGAACTCAGTCTCGATGATGCGCTGCGCGACGCCATGCTCGCCCCGCCCGACCCACCCTTCGCCATCGTGGACGAGGGTCCGGGATTGTCAGGCAGTTCCTTTGGCGCCGTTCTCGATCGCCTGCTTCAGCACGGCGTGGGGGAAGACCGGATCCACCTCTTCCCCAGTCACGGCGGAGATCCAGGCGCGCAAGCCGGGCCAGGGCTGCGCCAGCGCTGGCCCCGGCTGCGGAGGCACTTCGGAACGTTCGAGGAGGTCATCCTCGAGGCGCGGTCGCCGACGCAGCGGATGGCAGGCTGGTTCGCCGATCTCATCGGGCCGGCCAGGTCCGAGCCGCTGGACATCGCGGGCGGGCGATGGCGCGCGCTCCAGTACGGCGGCGAGGCCGAGTGGCCCCCAGCCATCGCACACCAGGAGCGCCGGAAATACCTCGTGGAAACCGGCAGCGGACGCTGGCTTCTGAAGTTCGCCGGCCTGGGCCTCGAGGGACGTCGCAAAGCCGAACGCGCGCAGGCGCTCTCGGCGCAGGGCTTCACACCCCGCTTCGCCGGATGGCGTCACGGCTTTTCGGCCGAACGCTGGTTGGAGGGGGGCGTCCCCCTGGTCTCATCGCAAGTCGACTCGTTCGCGCTGGCGGAGAGCGTGGGACGCTATCTCGGGTTCCGGGCGCGCTCGTTCCCCGCATCCCGCGACCGCGGCGCTTCACTTCCCGATTTGCTGGTGATGGCGCGCCACAATGCCGAAGAAGTGCTGGGCTCCCGGACCGCGTCCGCGTTCGCGCGCTGGTCCGCGACGAGCCTCGCCGCCCTCGGGTCGCGCGCTCGGCCGGTGGAGGTCGATGGCCGGATGCATGCGTGGGAGTGGCTCGTGACGCCCGACGGGCGCGTGCTCAAGACCGACGCAGTGGACCACCATGCAGCTCATGACCTGGTCGGCTGCCAGGAGGTGGCGTGGGATGTCGCCGGGGCCGAATTCGAGCTGGCCCTGACGACGGAAGCTCTCGACCACCTCTGCGCGGTGGTGATGCTGACGAGCGGGCTTCATGTGGACCGCGAGTTGCTCTCCTTTCTGAAGCCCTGCTACCTGAGCTTCCAGCTCGGCGTGTTCACGATGGCTGCAGACGCCGCTCCGGACGAGCCAGAGCGGCTCCGGATCCTCCGGCATGTCGAGCGCTATAAGGCCGAGCTGCGCCGTGTTCTTCTGGCCGGCGACGCCGGCCCGCCCTAGGTTCCTGCCCACGGCTCCCGCCGGGAGTTCCATCAGGCCTCGTCATTCCAAGATGCTTGTCCGCCCATGATTCTTCTTCGCCACGGCCAGAGCAAGTTCAACCTGCATTACAACGCCACCGGCGTCGACCCCGGCATACCCGATGCGCCGCTCACGGCGCTGGGACGCCGGCAGGCCGAGGCGGCCGCCGCTGAACTGGCAGGCGAGGACATCCGCCGGGTCATCTGTTCTCCCTATACGCGGGCGCTGGAGACGGCGACCCCGGTCGCCCGCCGATTGGGGCTGCCGATCGAGGTGACGCCGAGCGTCCGCGAACGCTTCGGCGCGAGTTGCGACATCGGCACGGCGCGCGAACACCTTCTGCGAGCCTGGCCCCATCTCGATCTTGCGGCGCTCGATGAAATCTGGTGGCCGGCGGAAGACGAGCCTCACCATGAGGTGGAGGCGCGCGCAGCCAACTTTCGCCGCGAGCTGGCCATGCGACCAGACTGGGCTCACACGTTGGTCGTGTGCCACTGGGGTTTCATCCTGGCCATGACGGGCCGGAGCCTGACGAATTGCGAATGGATGCGCTGGAGCGCCCTCGACGACACGCTCGCGGATCCGTCCTGACACGCTTCGATCGTGCGTTCGCCGATGCTTCCAGCCGCTGAGTTGATTCGGGCGGGACACGCTTCAACCAGCCGCCCGGCCGCGCACTTCTTTGGGCTGAACGTACCCCGGGGCGCCTCTTACTCTTTGAACGTACGGCATCCGAGCCGGGGAAAGTCATTCTCCTTCGGAACAACGCGCGGTTTCTCGGACTCAAGTGTTGGAGAGCGGCGAATCCGTTCGAGATACGGGGTTATAATGGAGTGGTTTCTCAGGTCGCCACGGACTTGGCGGTTCCGGTCAATCATTCACTCCTGAGTTGCATATTGCAGCGCCATACAGAAAAGACGTTGAAACGCCACGATCTGCTTTTTACATTCCGTCGACAACGATGTATTGGTGTTCGCACAGTCCCAAGCGAGGACTCACTGATGAGAAAATATGGAGATGGTTGTGGCAGACGATTCGGCAAACATTATTGATCTTTCGGCAGAAATCGTAGCGGCGTTTGTCGCGAACAACAGCGTGCCCGTTCATGATCTGCCGGGCTTGATCAGCAGCGTTCACGGCGCGTTGGCCGCTGCAGCGTCAGGAAAGACCGAAGAGCCCGCACCAGAGCTTCGCCCTGCGGTTGCGGTGAAGAAGTCCGTTACGCCGGACGCCATCATTTGTCTGGAAGATGGCAAAGCGTTCAAGTCGCTGAAGCGCCATCTGCGCACGAAGTACGGCCTGAGCCCGGACGAATACCGGACCAAGTGGGGCCTTCCGGCGGACTATCCGATGGTCGCCCCCAACTATGCTGCGGCCCGTTCCACTCTGGCCAAGAACATGGGTCTCGGCCAGCAGCGCCGGAAGCGGTCCATGCCTGCGCCCGCTCCCGTGGCGGCGAAGAAGCGCGGCCGCGCCAAGGCGTAACCCGAGGCTGCGGTCGAAAGATCCCGCCTTCAACGATTGCAGAAAAGCCCCCTGGAGCACCTGGGGGCTTTTTCGTTATGCCTCGGCCTCTAAGGATATCGGCCTAGTCATCCACCCACATCCGAAGAAGATTGGCCGTCGACTTCGAGATCAGGTCGAATTCATCCGTCTTACCCTCCCGGGCGAACAGCGCACGGCGCGCCCTGTCGAGGTCGAACAGCAGTTCGCGCTGGCCGGGATCGCGGAGGAAACTGCGTGCCCAGCCCACCGCGGCCAGCCGCTCTCCGGACGTAACGTCCGCGACCCGGTGCAGCGTGGTGGATGGATAGGCGACCAACGAGCCTGCCGGAAGCTTGAACGCCTCTTCGCCCGAGGTCGTTTCGATGATGAGCTCGCCGCCCTCATAGCCTCCGGGATCGGCCAGGAACAACGTGAACGATACGTCTGTTCGCATTCCGGACATGAGCGCGTCGTCCACATGGGAGCCGTAGGACTTGCCTGCACCGTAGCGGCTGAAGAGCAGCGGGGTCAGCGCCTTCGGGCGCACCGACAGCGCAAAGATCTCGTTTGACAGGATCAGGCCGGAGATCTTCTCCCGCAGACGATCGACAGCCCGGCTCGCGCTCGCCTGCTCATTATTCTTGACCAGCCGGGCGTTCCACCCCGCCGTCAGCCGACCGTCTTCAAACACCACGGCTGAAAGAACCTTGCGCGTTTCCGCTAGATCGTCCGGGGAGAGCAGATCAGCAATCGAAATGATCATTGTGGGCGCCTCGTCGCATTTCTATACTTGATTTCTGCTCGTATTGGATCGTAACCGTAGACTGGAATGTCTCCAATGAGCTCGCCAGCTGTTGACGTGCTCCGATATCCCGATGTAATCCGACGGTCCCCGGTGGCGCAAGGGTCGCTACTTTACTATTATTCCAAACAGGCAGCCTTGAACTGCCCCCGGAGTTGTCATGAAAGTCCGCAGCAAGATCTGGTTGGGGCTCGGCACCGTTGCGATCGCGGGGGCCGCGATGGGCGCCGTGGCCGACGCGAGAAGCGCCAGCATCCAAGGCGCCGCCCATCACCAGCACGGACCGGCCCCTTCCACCGTTCTGGCCGCACAGCAGGGCGGCGAGGGTGGAGAAGGCGGCGAGAAAGGGACCGCGCCCTCCACGCTGGCGCCCAACCTCAAGTTCTATCGCGACGTTTCCCTGATCCGCGGCCATCTCCTGGTCGGTGACGAACTCGTCAGGCAGGAGCGCTGGGCCGACGCGTTGCCGCATTTCCTGCATCCGGCCGAGGAGATCTACGGCGGCATCAAGAACGATCTTCGCACCTACAATGTGCGGCCTTTCGAGGCCGCGCTGAAGGCGCTCGCCCAGACAGTGAAGGCGAAGAACAAGGAAGCCTATGCCGGCGCGCTGAAGCTGGTGCAGGACCAATTAGTCGCCGCCGATACTGGACTGAAGGCGATCGAGAAGGACTGGGACCGCTTTGTCGTCGATACCGCTCTGGAGACGCTGCACCAGGCCGCGGACGAATATGGCGAATCCATCGAGAAGGGGCGCTTCACGAAAGCTGTCGAGTACCAGGACGCCCGCGGCTTCGTCTGGCAGGCGGAGGGGCTGATCGAGTCCATCGCGCCGGCCCTCGAAGCCAAGGACGCTCAGGCGCTCGCAACCCTGCGCGCCGACCTGGCCGAGTTGAAGAAGGCGTGGCCTTCAACCATTCCTCCGAAAAAGCCGGTGAAGGACCAGAGCGCTGTTCTCGGCGACATCGCCCGGGTGGAGCTCCATGCCGGCGGCTTCTTCTGAGGCCCGCACAATGGAACCAGGGTCGCTGTTTCTCCGGCCTTTCGCATTGGGGCTCGTGACCGGGACGATCCTGCTCCTGGCGGGATCTTCGGCGCACCTCGCCGAACCGGCGAGCGCCGCCGACCCCCTTCGCATGGCCGCCCAGAGTTTCAGGCGCCCGGACATTGTCCCCACCCCCTTGAAGGACGGGCCCAACGAGGCGCGGCTTCGCCTCGGAGCGCGGCTGTTCGCCGACCCCGCCCTGTCCTCCGACGGGAAGACCGCTTGCGCGAAGTGCCACGATCCCGCGCTGGCCTTCACCGACGGCGTGCCGCTCGGCTCCGGCGTGACGCACCGCAAGCTCGCGCGCAACACGCCCCACCTGTGGAACCTCGCCTGGGGCGAAAGCTATTTCTGGGACGGCCGCGCCGGCAGCATGGAAGAGCAGGCTCGTGGCCCTATCGAGAACCCCAACGAGATGGGCCAGGCCCTCGCAGCGGGTGTCCGCAAGCTGAAGCGTGCGCCCCATTACCGGGCCGCATTTCGGGACGCCTTCCCGGGCGAGGCGGGCCCGACCGAGGGACAGGTGCTGCGGGCCCTGGCGGCTTTCGAGCGGACGATCGTCTCTCCTAGGACACGGTTCGACCGCTGGGTGGATGGCGACCATGCGGCGCTCAGCAGCCAGGAGCAGGCGGGCTTCGCCCTCTTCCTGGGTAAGGCCGGCTGCGCCTCCTGCCACAGCGGTTGGGCTTTCACCGACCGCGCCTACCACGACATCGGCCTTCCCGGCGAAGACAGGGGACGCGGGGCCGTGATCGACTTGCCCCAGGCGGAGCACGCTTTCCGCACGCCCGGCCTGAGGGAGCTCGCATGGACCGCGCCCTACATGCACGACGGGCGCTTCGCCACGCTGGACGCGGTGCTCGACCATTATGAGCACGGGATTCAACAACGGCTCTCGTTGTCGCCGGACATCAAGCGGATCTCGCTCACGTCGGACGAACGCGCTGCGCTGCTGGCCTTCCTCGACACGCTCTCCAGCGAGGACCCTCCCGTTCCGCAACCTTGGGCCGGTGGAAAGGGCGATGGTCCTGCCGTGGCCGTGGCTTTGATCGCCACCAACCATGTCAGCCAGAAGGACAAGGCCTTCATGCCGGCCGCGATCGGCCTCAAGGCCGGCGAACAGCTCACCGTGGTCAACGACGACACCCGCACCCACAATGTGCGCATGGATACGGGCGCGCGGCCCTTCAATTCAGGCGCGCAGGAGCCGGGTCAGTCGATCGCCATCCCGTTTCCCGTGCCCGGCACTTACCGTGTCTATTGCGGCATCCATCCCGCCATGCAGCTGACGGTCGCCGTGAGCGCGCGCTGAATGCTCACCCGGAACATCAATCGCCCCCACAGGGTTGTTGCGGCGGAGCATCAGCATGCCGCAAGTGCGAACAGCCAAACCGCGGGAAGACGGCGATACGGAGGTCATGGCCGGGGTGCCGCTGGCCACGCCGCCCATGGAAGCTGAAGGGCGAGACGAACTCCCCACTGGCCCCGGCTGGCGGTTCGAGCCCAAATGGGACGGCTTTCGCTGCCTCGCGTTCAAGCAGGGTTCCCGCGTCGAGCTTCGCGCCAAGTCCGGCAAGCCGCTGGGGCGTTACTTTCCCGAGGTCGTCACCTCGCTCGCGGCCGCGAAGCCGGACCGCTTCGTCCTCGATGGCGAGCTGGTGATTCCGGCGGGCGACGTCCTGTCCTTCGATGCGCTGCAGATGCGCCTGCACCCTGCCGAGAGCAGGATCCGCAAGCTCGCCCGAGAGACGCCGGCCCGTTTCGTCCTGTTCGACTGCCTCTCGACGCCGCGTAGCGGGCCCCTTCTCGAAGAACCGCTTTCGCAGCGCAGAATGGCGCTGGAAGCGCTGGTGACTGACATCGACCGCTCCGAACTTCTGCGGCTTTCCCCATGGTCGGCCGACCGTGACCAGGCGCAGGGCTGGTTCGGCCGCGTCGGCGGTGCGCTCGACGGCGTGGTCGCCAAGCAGGAGGACGAACCCTACCGGCCCGGCGAACGCGCCATGATCAAGGTGAAGTGGCTGAGGACGGCCGACTGCGTCGTGGGCGGGTTCCGGTACGACCGCGCGGGCAAACTGGTCGCGTCCCTGCTGCTCGGACTTTATGACCACGCAGGGCTCCTGAACCATGTCGGATTCACGTCCGGGCTGGCCGGCATGGACAAGAAGGCGCTGACGGCCAAGTTGGAGGCGCTGGTGCAGCCGCCTGGGTTCACGGGCAGCGCGCCCGGCGGGCCCAGCCGATGGAGCACCGAACGCAGTGCGGAATGGCGGCCCCTGCGGCCTGAGCTGGTCGTGGAAGTGCGCTACGACCACGTCACGGGCGACCGCTTCAGGCACGGCACGGGCCTGGTGCGCTGGCGGCCGGACAAGGCGCCTGGACAATGCACGATGGAGCAGCTCGGCCGGGAGGCGCGGCCCTCGCGCGTCGTCTCCGCGGTGACGGGCTGATAAAGGCCCGACGCGGTACGCTCGTCAATCCGCCGGTAGAACCAGCACGTCCTCAGCCGCGAAACGGAGCGTCAGCGGGTCACCCTCTGCAGGAGGTTTCATATTCGACGTGTTGAATTGGTCGACCTGAATCCGCTTGTTGTTGATCCGCGCGCTGACGCGGATAACCGGGCCGAGGAATTTCACATCCTCGACGATGGCGGCCAGCGCGTTGTTCTCCTCCGGGGCAGCCACCCCACCCATCGTCATCGCCTCCGGCCGCAACGCGATGGTGCGCGTCTCGCCCGCGGCGGCCCCGTCCAGCCCGCGCGCGCACTGGATGCGATGCTCGTCCAGGTGCAGCATGCCCGCCTTAGGGTCATGGACCTTCACCTCCAGCAGGTTGAGCGTGCCAACGAAGGACGCCACGAAGCGGCTGGCGGGATAGTTGTAGATCTCGAACGGCGTCCCGACCTGTTCGATGCGCCCGTCGCGCATCACGACCACCCGGTCGGACATCGCCATGGCCTCTTCCTGGTCGTGCGTGACGAACACGGTGGTGATGCCCAATGTGCGCTGCAACGCACGGATCTCCTCGCGCAGCGAGACGCGGATCTTGGCGTCCAGCGCCGAGAGCGGTTCATCCAGGAGCAGCACGCGCGGGCGGGGCGCAAGTGCGCGGGCCAACGCCACACGCTGCTGCTGTCCGCCGGAGAGCTGGAACGGATAGCGGGCGCCGAGATCGGGCAGGCCGATCAGCTCCAGCATCTCGGCCACACGCGAACCGGCCTCCGCCTTTCCCATGCCGGCGACCTTGAGCCCGAAGGCGACGTTCTCGGCGACAGTGAGGTTGGGGAACAGCGCATAGGCCTGAAACACCATGCCGATATTGCGCTGGTTGGTCTTGAGGCCGACGAGGTCGCGCCCCTCGACCCGGATGGAGCCAGAGCTCGGCTGCTCGAAGCCCGCCACCATGCGCAGGACGGTCGTCTTGCCACAGCCGGAGGGGCCGAGCAGCGACACGAACTCCCCCTTGTCGATCCCGAGGCTGAAGTCCTTCACGACGCGAACCGCGCCGAAGGCCTTTTCGAGTTGGGAAAGGTCGAGGAAGGACATCAGCGCTGCATCCTGGTGTGCCCGGAGAGCCGTGTGCCGAGCTGTATCAGGCCCATGCAGGCCCAGGTGATGACGAAGGCGATGACCGCGAGCGCGGAAGGCTCGTAGGCCTTGTTGCCGCCGGTCCAGACCATGTACGGGCCGAAGGCTGGCCGATTGAGCAGGGCCGCGAAGACGTATTCGCCGATCACGATGGCGAAGGTCATGAATGCTCCGGAGAGCAGGGCCACCAGCACGTTGGGCAGGATCAGCCGAACGAGGATCGTGACCCAGCCCGCCCCGAGGCTCTGCGCCGCCTCCGTAAGCGTGCGCACATCGATGACGCGCAACCCTGTGTCGACCGCGCGGTAGGTGTAGGGCAACGCCAGAGTTGCGTAACCGCAGATCAGGAGAAGGTTCGTGCCGAAGCTCGTACCCGTCAACGGCAGCCAGCTCGAGGTGTTGAACATCCTGATGTAGCCGAACACGATCACGATGGGCGGAATGACGAGCGGCAGGAGGGTGGCGAACTCCACATAAGGCCGAGCCCAGGGCATTTTCAGCCGGACCCAAAACGCCGTGGGCGTCACAACGAGCACACCGAGCGCGATGGTGAGAAGCGCGATGACGACGGAATAGAAAAAAGTCTGGTGGAACTGCGGGTCCGCGAGAACGCTGCGATAGGCGTCGAAGGAATAGACGCCGCGCCGCGCACGCAGCGAAAACTCGAAGGTGCTGATCAGCGGCAGGAAGAAGAACAGCGTTCCCGTCGCGAAGACGAGCCAGGACCAGAGCTTTGCCGCCTTCATTTGAGCCACCTCTCTGCGCGCGAGCGCAGCACGATGTAGACGAGGTTGGCGACGCCGGTGATGACGATCATGAAGAATGCGATGGCGTATCCCAGGTGCGGATCCTGCAGCACGTCGCCCCGTATCTGTGCGAACAGGATGATCGGTACGATGGAGAGCGAGGACCCGGTCAGCGCCATCGCAGTCGCAACGGCCCCGAAGGCGTTGGCGAAGAGCAGCGCGAACGTCCCCAGCAGGGCTGGCCAGAGCACCGGCAGCGCAACCATGCGCCAGTATTGGAAGACCGACGCGCCGAGGCTCTCGGCCGCCTCTCGCCACTCACGCTTCAGGCCATCGAGCGCGGGCGTGATGATGAGGATCATCAGCGGGATCTGGAAGTAGAGATAAGCGAGCGTCAGCCCCATGAAGCCGATGAGGTTGAAGCCCGTGGAGTAGATGTTGAGGCCGAACCAATCGCGCAAGAGCACGGTGACGAAGCCGAGGCGCCCCAGCGTCGCAATGAAAGCGAAGGCCAACGGCACACCAGCGAAGTTGGAGGCCACGCCAGAGAACGTGAGGGTCGCGTCGCGCAGCCAGCCCGGCAGTCCGCCGCGCGTGGCGGCCAAGGCGAGCAACAGTCCGAAGAAGCAGCCCAGGAACGCCGTGAGCAGGCTGATCTTCATCGAGATCGCCGTAGCGTTGACGATGTTGGGCGCCAGCAGGCCGGCGAGGTTGCCGAAAGTCCAGTCGCCCTGCGGCGTGCCGAAGGCGCCTACCACGATGGTGATCGTGGGTAGGATCAGGAACAGCAACGCGAAAACGACGAAGGGGGCTATGCCGAGCCAGTCCAGGACGGGCGGGCGGCGCGGGGGCGAGGCTGCTTTGGCGGCGGTCACATCTGGGGTCCGGGACGGGCGTTCCGCCCCGCGGGGGCGCGGGGCGGAGAATGCTTCAGGCGTCGTTGGTCACTTGACCGTGGCGCCGACCACCTTGTCCCAGCCGCCGGTCACGGCCGCCTTGTTGTCGGCCTGCTGCTCGATGGTCGGGAACACGGCGCGGGCGTACCCCTCCGCCGGGGGCAGCTTGTCGAGCAGGGCCTGCGGCACCTTGCCGGCCTTCACCATGGCGTTGAAGCGGGCGGGATGGCAGTAGCCCTTGAGCCAGCCGAGCTGTCCCTCGTCGGAATAGAGGTATTCCATCCACAGCTTGGCGGCATTCGGATGCGGCGCGTAGGCCGAGATCGCCTGCACGTAGACGCCGGCGAGCGAGGCGGACTTGGGAATCACGACGTCCATAGGGGGGTTGCCCTTGAGGCCGTCGCGCCACGCGAGCAGGTTGTAGTCCCAGGCCGCCACAATCGGCGTCTGGCCCTGCGCGATGGTGCCGGACTTGGCGGTCACGGGCACGAAGTTGCCCTTCTTGTTGAGCTCGGCGAAGAACTCGAGGCCTTTCTCGCCGGAGTCCTTGCCCGGCTTGGCGCCGCGCGACATGCCGGCCGACAGGACAGCGAGGATGGCCTGGTTCGAGGCGCGGGGGTCGCCGGTCAGGGCCACGGCGTTCGCGTATTCCGGCTTGAGCAGGTCGGCCCAGTCGGACGGAGCGTTCTTGACGAGATCCTTGTTCACGCCGAAGGCCATGACGCCGTAATAGTCGCCATACCAGTGCCCCTCGGCATCCTTCACGTCCTCGGGGATCTCGTCCCAGGTCGCGACCTTGTAGGGCTGGGTCAGGCCGTCCTTTTTGGCGGAGGGGCCAAAGGCCAGGCCGACGTCGATCACGTCGGGGGCCTGCGGGCCCGTGTTCCCCTTGTTGGCCTTGATGGCTTCGATCTCGTCGCCGGAACCGGCGTCAGGGTTCAATTCATTGACGGTGAGGCCGTACTTCTTCTTGAAACCGTCGATGACGTCGCCGTATCCGCACCAGTCATGCGGAAGGGCGATCACGGTGAGCTGTCCTTCCTTCTTGGCCGCGGCGACGAGGTCGTCGAGCGAAGCGGCGAAGCCGGAGGAGGTGGTGAGGGCGAGGCCCGCCAGCACCGTCGTGGCGGACAGGAAGGAGCGCAAGGTCATGGTTTTCCCCAGATTGCCGGTTGAGCACGGTCGCGTGGTGGAGTCGGCGCCGCGCCTTGTTCGTATGACGCCTTCAGGCAATAGGATTATGACAACATCGGAAGCCTTGTCATACTGGCAAAATCGTGTGGAACGAGAAAGACTCAGCCCGGCAGAGCCCGTGCTCGTTGCACGAGCGTCGGCCCGAGCATCGCGGCATCCGCGATCAGCCGCACCTCGATGTCCACGGCAGGGGCCGCACGATAATCCAGTCTCGCGCTCGTTGCGCCCTGCAGGATGACGACCGTCATGGCGTCGCTCGCCGCCTGCGGCTCGCCCGCCACGATCGCATCGAGCACCTTCTGGTGCTGAAGGCTGGATTGCGCGAGCTGCTCGGGCTCCTCGACGGGGGAGCTGATGGTGAAGGAAGTCGCCAGCGCCGCCTCGATCACGGAGCCGATCGACTGCAGGAACGGATTGGCGGAGGCGTCGAGGATGGCCCGGTGGAAGGCGAGGTCCGCGCTCGTGAACCCGTCCCGCGTCTGGTCCTCCGACCCCATCGCCCGCCAGGCCTGCCGGATCCGGACGAGATCTGCTTCGGTCCGATAGCGGGCCGCAGCCGCCGCGGCGAGCGGCTCCAGGGCCTGCCGGATCTCGAACAGCCGGGCCAGGAACGGCCGGTCGATCCCCAGCTGCAGCCGCCAGGTGAGCAGGTCGGGGTCGAACATGTTCCAGCGGGTCTCATCGAGAACCCGCGTGCCCACCTTCGTCTTGGATTCGATGAGGCCCTTGGCCGCCAGCGTCTTCAGCGCCTCGCGCAACGACGTGCGCGACACGCCGAAGCGATGCATGAGTTCGGCGTCGCCGGGCAAAGTGCCGCCGACCGGGAACTCCCCCTCCAGGATGCTCCGGCCGATGCCTTGCGCGACGAGATCGTGCGCCGAGCGGGCGCGGGGAGCCTCGCGCATGGGAGGGGCGTCGACCGGCATCACGCCTTTCCGAGCCTCACTTGTTCTTGTTGTAGACGTCGAGATAGACCGCAGCCAGCAGCACGATGCCCTTGACCACCTGCTGCCAGAAGATGCCGATGCCGAGGATCGACATGCCGTTGTTCATGACGCCCATGAAGAACGCACCGATCACCACGCCCATCACCTTGCCCGCGCCGCCCGAGGCCGAGACGCCGCCGATGAAGCAGGCCGCGATGACGTCGAGCTCGAAGGAGTTGCCTGCGCTCGGCGTGGCCGAGTTCAGGCGGGCGGCGACGATGAGACCCGCCAACCCCGCCAGGGCGCCCATGTTCACGAAGGTGAGAAAAGCGAGCCGCTGCGTCCGGATGCCGGACAGGCGCGCCGCCTGAGCGTTTCCGCCCAGCGCATAGACCCGCCGGCCGATCACCGTGCGCGTGGTGACGAAATTGTAGAACAGGATGAGCGCGCCCATGATGACCAGCACCACCGGCAGGCCCTTGTAGGACGAGAGCAGGTAAGTGACGCCAATGATGAGGCCGGCGAAGACGATGTTCTTGCCGTAGAAGAGCGGCGCCGGCTCGCGCTCGATCTCCCGCGTGCCCGCGAGGCTCCATTTCCGGTAGTCGACCCAGAAGAGCACGGCGGCGACCGCGGTGCCGATCAGCATCGACGTCCAGCGGAAGCCGGCAGCCCCGAACACGTCGGGGATGAAGCCCTTGCTGATGTTCTGGAACTCGTTGGCGAAGGGGCCGACGAACTGGCCGGCCAGCATATTGCCGGTCAGGCCGCGAAAGATCAGCATGCCGCCGAGCGTCACGATGAAGGCGGGAATGGTGGCGTAGGCCACGAACCAACCCTGCGCGGCGCCGATCGCCGCGCCCAGGATGATCGACAGCAGGATGACGGGTGCCCAGTGGATCTTGATCTCGATCTCCAGCCCCGGGATCGTGAAGCCCACCATCATCATCGCCGCGACCGCGCCTACGAAGCCGACGATGGAACCGACAGAGAGGTCGATATTGCCGCCCACGATGACGAACAGCATGCCCAGCGCCATGATGACGATGTAGCTGTTCTGCTGGATGAGGTTCGTGATGTTGACCGGTTGCAGCAGCACGCCGCCGGTGACGATCTCGAAGAAGATCATGATCACGAGGAGCGAAACGAGAAGCCCGTACTCGCGGACGTGGCTCTTCCAGAAGGCGCCGCCCGCCCCCGCTTCGACCGGCGCGCTGGCGCCCTTGGTGTGAGTGACGGGGGTCATGCCGTCACCCGGTACTGGCGCATGATCGCTGCCATGATCTTCTCCTGGCTTGCCTCGCTGGCAGGCATCTCGTCCACGAACTTGCCCTCGTTCATCACGTAGATCCGGTCGCACGTGCCGAGCAGCTCCGGCATTTCCGACGAGATCACGATGACGCCGCGCCCGGTGGCGGCGAGATCGTTGATGATCGTGTAGATTTCATACTTGGCGCCCACGTCGATGCCGCGCGTCGGCTCGTCGAGGATCAGCACCTGCGGGTCGGCGAAGAGCCACTTGCTCAGCACGACCTTTTGCTGGTTGCCGCCTGAGAGGTTCAGCGTCTTCTGCAGCACCGAGGAGGAACGGATGTTGAGCTGCTTGCGGTAGCGGTTCGCCACCTGCGTCTCCAACCCGTCGTCGAGCACGCCGTGCTGGGCGATGCCGGACAGGTTCACGAGCGAGATGTTGTGCTTGATGTCGTCGTTGAGGATCAGCCCCAGGCCCTTGCGGTCCTCGGTGACATAGGCGAGGCCGTTCGCCACCGCGCGCTGGATCGAGCTGACATCGATCTGCTGGCCCTTCATGAAGGCCTTGCCGGTGATGTTGCGGCCATAGGCGCCCCCGAAAATGCTCATGGCGAGCTCGGTCCGGCCAGAGCCCATCAGACCGGCGATGCCGACGACCTCCCCCGCCCGCACGTGCAGGTCGACGCCCTTGATGACCTTGCGGCCGGCATGCAGGGGGTGCTCCACCCACCAATCCTGCACCTCGAACAGCTTTTCGCCGATCTTCGGATCGCGCGGCGGATAGCGGTCGGACATCTCGCGCCCGACCATGCTCTTGATGATGCGGTCCTCGCTGATCGACTCGCGATGGCAGTCGATCGTCTCCACGGTGGCGCCGTCACGAAGGATCGTGATGCTGTCGGCGACGCGGGCGATCTCATTGAGCTTGTGGGAGATGATGATGGAGGTCATCCCCTGCTTCCTGAACTCGAGCAGGAGGTCGAGCAGCGCGGCGCTGTCGCTCTCGTTCAGGCTCGCCGTCGGCTCGTCGAGGATCAGCAGCTTGACGCGCTTGGCGAGCGCCTTGGCGATCTCGACCAGCTGCTGCTTGCCGACGCCGATGTTGGTGATGAGCGCGTTGGGCGATTCCTTCAGCCCCACCTTGGCCAGAAGCTCACGCGTCCGGTCGAACGCGATGGACCAGTCGATCACCCCCGCCGTCGCCGGCTCGTTGCCGAGAAAGATGTTCTCGGCGATCGACAGGAGCGGCACGAGCGCCAGTTCCTGGTGGATGATGATGATGCCCAGGTGCTCGCTGTCGGAGATGGAGGAGAACCGCCGCTCCTCACCCTGGTAGACGATCTCGCCCTCATAGGTTCCGAACGGATAGACGCCGCTCAGCACCTTCATCAGGGTCGACTTGCCGGCGCCGTTCTCCCCGCAGATGGCGTGGATCTCACCGGTCTTCACCACGAGGTTCACGTCCCGAAGCGCTTTCACGCCCGGAAAGCTCTTGGTGATGCCCCGCATCTCGAGGATAGCGTCCATGCTCGTCGCCCGGCCTGCATGATCCCGGTCCGCGCCGCGCCCACGGCTCCGACCGGCTGGACGAAAAACCCCGCGCCGTCGCCGGCGCGGGGTTCATGGAGATCCTACTTGAACTGATCGGCCTTGTAGTAGCCGGTGTCGATCAGCGCTTCCTTCCAGTTCGACTTGTCGACCGGAACGGGCTTCAGGAGGTAGGACGGAACGACCTTGACGCCGTTCTCGTAGGTCTTGGTGTCGTTGATCTCGGGCTTGCCGCCGGAGAGCACCGCATCGACCATGCCGGCCGCGACCTTGGCGAGTTCACGGGTGTCCTTGAAGATCGTCGAGGTCTGCTCGCCCGCGATGATCGACTTGACGGAGGGAACCTCGGCGTCCTGGCCGGAGATGACCGGCATCGGCAGGTCCTTTGAGCCGTAGCCCACGCCCTTCAGCGAGGCGATGATGCCGATGCTGAGGCCGTCATAGGGGGAGAGGACGGCGTCAACCTTCTTCTGCGTGTAGAAGGCGCTCAGCAGGTTGTCCATGCGGGACTGGGCGACCGAAGCTTCCCAGCGCAGCGTGGAGACCTTGTCCATGCCCATCTGCTTGCTCTGCACGACGAGCTTGCCGCTGTCGATGTAGGGCTTCAGCACCGACATGGCGCCGTTGTAGAAGAAGAAGGCGTTGTTGTCGTCGGCGGAACCGCCGAAGAGCTCGATGTTGAAGGGACCTTTGCCCTCCTTCAGGCCGAGCGCCTTCTCGATGCTCTGGGCCTGCTGCACGCCAACCTGGAAGTTGTCGAACGTGGCGTAGTAGTCGACGTTGCCCGAACCGCGGATCAGGCGATCATAAGAGATCACCTTGATGCCGGCGTCGGCGGCCTTCTGCAGGGCGCCGGACAGCGTAGTGCCGTCGATCGCCGCGATCACCAGGACTTTTTCCTTCTTGGTGATCATGTTCTCGATCTGGGCGAGCTGGTTCGGGATGTCGTTGTCCGCGTATTGCAGGTCGACCTTGTAGCCCTTGGCGGTCAGCGCCTTGACCATGTTGTCGCCATCGGCGATCCAGCGAGCCGACGACTTCGTCGGCATCGACACGCCGACGGTGCCCTTGTCCTGTGCGGTCGCGGCCGAAGCGGCCAGCAGCGTCCCGAGCGCAAGGGCGCCCACGACCGATCGAATACCTCTCATGCGCTCTCTCCCATAATCCGTTTTTTCAGGCCGTAGCTTAACGGCCCGGCGCGGCATCATTAGTAGTATAATATGCCAGCGCAAGGGGGATGTGGGAGGGTGCCTCAGATTTTTCTCGAGTCGAACAGCGGCAACCGGCCGACTCACGCGCCGCCCGGCTTCTCCGTCTTCTCCAGAACATCGAGCAGACGCTGAAATTCACGCGGCACCGGGTCGATCAGGGAATCGCTGACCATGGCTCGAACGCCCCGGCCGATCCGCCCGACGATCTCCTCCAGCTCCAGGCTGGTGAAGTCGGGGCTCTCAACAGCAACGGCGGCCCTATCAGGGCTGTGCGCGGCTGGATCGAACGCCCCGGGCCCGACCGCCAAGATTCTTTGATTGATGCTCATCATCGCCGCTGCCTCGATGTTCGGGTTTCCGGCTCAATGAGAGTCGCAGCCTAAAGTTCACCAAAAGTGTGCGAATACGCACAACTACAAAGCCATACGACGGTCCTTGAGCGCCCCGGCGATGCTCTTCCCGCGCTCGGAATCCATCAATTGCTCGACAGTCGAGGCCAGCCGACGACGCCAGTTCGGGCGCTCACGATCCGTGCCCGGCAGGTTCACCGCCTCGACTTCTCCAGCCAGATCGTCCGCCTGGGCCAGCATGAGGCAGGACGGCGAGGCCGAAACATAGGCGTGGATAGCGTTTGCGAGAGCGTCGTTCATCGGGCTTTCAGCATCGGGTTGGGCTTCGAGCAGCCCTCGGCGCAGGAGCTCCGACACCAAGACTCCCTTCTCGCTGCGACGATGCACCGCAGCAGCGGCTTCGGCCTCCTTATTCAGCAAACCGAGGGCGCGCTTCTCTGCGATGTCCGCGCCGATCCACCAGCCCGACAGCGTCGGCAGGTCGTGCGTCGACACGCATGCGGCCGCGGCCGCCGGCCAGCTTTCGGGCGGCTTGAAACCGACGCCGTCGCGCTCGAACCACAGGACGCGGTAGCTCAGCACGTCGGCCTCTTCCAAGCGCTCGCGCAGGCCGTCGGGCACGGTCCCGAGGTCCTCGCCGACGACAGCCACCTCCGCTCGCCGGCTTTCCAGGGTGAGCCGCGCCAACAAGGTGTCGAGCGGCGCGGCGACATACGCCCCCTCCCGCCCGCGCGCGCCATCGGGAACCCAGAACAGCCGGGTGAGCGCCATGACGTGGTCGATGCGCAGCAGCCCGGCGTGGCGCATGTTGGCCGAGAGCAGCTCCGCGAACGCAGCCCCGGCGCCTTCCTGCTGCACGAGCGGATTGGGCGGCGGCAGGTTCCACACCTGCCCTTCCGACGAGAACAGGTCCGGCGGCGCGCCGATCGAAGCGCCGCGCGCGAATACGCCGGGGGAGGACCACGTTTCCGCTCCATCCGGCGCAGCGCCGACCGCGAGGTCGCGGTAGAACCCCAGCGAGAGACCCGCTGCACGGGAAGCCCTGTCGGTCTCCGCGAGCTGCCGGTCGGCCAGCCATTGCAGCCAGGCGTGGTAGGCCACCCGCTCAGCCGGGGCCTCGGCCCGAACGGCGGGTGAGGACGGATCGCGCAGGCGCTGCGGCCAGGCGAACCACGGCCCGGGGTTCGCTTCGGCCAGGGCTTCGAAGATCGCGAATCGCTCCAGCGCCTCCCCGCCCCGGCGGCGGAATGCGGAGAACGCGTCTGCGGCCGCGCTGCCTTGTCCGGCAAGCTTGAAGCCGGCGAACGCCTCCTCCAGCACGTCGGACTTCAGCTTCCACACCGCGGGATAATCGATGGCGCGTGCTTCTTCGAAGCGTTCCGCGGCCCGGATTTGGCCGGCCAGACGGGAGAGGCCGAACTCGGAGGGATTCGCGTCGCCAGATCCCGACAGAGCGCCCATTCCGGAAAGGTCGATGTAGATCGGATCGAGAAAGCGTCTGTCGGACGGGTGATAGGGACTGGCCCGGTCACGATCCCCGGCAAAGAGCGCGTGCAGGGGGTTCAGCCCCACGGTGACCGCGCCCATCCTGGCGGCGGATTCACCGAGTTCCCGCAGGGTGCGAAAGTCCCCGACGCCCTGATCCCCAAAGCTGCGCAACGCATAAAGATGCGCGCCGATCCCGAAGGCGCGACGCCCTTCGGCAAGAGCCGGGGGCCGCCAGCAGCGCCGGGGCGCAACGATCAGCTGGCACGCAGTCTCGGGCCGGCTCTCCAGCCGCAAACTGTGCAAGCCGACGGGAAGCGGCGGCAGTTCGAAGATCAGGGCCACGCCGCTACGCCGGTCGGCGGCTTCGAAGGGGCGGCGAGCGGCCTGGTGCGGGTCCAGGCGGAGAGAACTCTCCTCTCCGCTCTCCAGCCGGAGGACAAGATCCAGCCGCGCACCGGTGAAGCGTTCTGGGATGGGGATTCGGGGGACGTCTCCCTCGAGGCATGTGAGCGTGTGGGGGAGGGCCCGGAAAGAGCGCTCGTCCGCGAAGCGCTCCAGTGCGCCGGCGACCTCCGCCGTGCTTCCGGCCGGGATGTCCATTGCGCTCAGCAGGGCGCGTCTTGTTTCGTCGGAGACGGCGTGATGTCCCCCCGTCTCGTCCCACCAGTCCGGCGCAATCCCCGCCGCCTGCGCCAGCCGATCCAGCAGGGCGGATGCCGCTCCCGAAGCGCGGGCGGCATCGCGATGATTTTCTTCGACGAACGCCAGCACGGTTCGCGCGGAAATCTCGATCCGGCTCTCGCCTTCGAGCAAGCCGGTTTCGGGCAAGCCATTCTCGGGCAAGCCGTCTCCGCCCGCACCGTTGTTCGCGCTGTCCAGCGCGAGACGCCAGCCATACCCTGGCCTCGCCCAGGGCAGCACGAGGTCCCGCCTGTCCCAGCCTCGATGCAGCACCACGGAGACCCGATCGGTCTCGCCATCCTGTTCGTGCCTCGCCGAGAGCACCGACACGACCAGCGTGCCGCCGCCATCGTTCCAGTCCTCCTCGCTCATGGGCTGGCCGGTTCCGTTGAGCCATTCGACGTCCGGCAACCCAGCTTCGCCGGGCTCGCCGCTCAGGAACCGGTCCGCCCTCAGCGCCGGATGCTCGCGGCGAAGCTTCACGGCGGCCGCCGTGAAGGCGACGAGGTCCTCGTCGATGCCGGACCAATTCATCCAGTTCAGCGCGTTGTCCTGCGCATAGGCGTTGTTGTTGCCATCCTGCGACCGGCCGGCTTCCATGCCCATGGCGAGCATCGGCGTGCCGCGCGAGACGAGCAGCGTGGCCAGCAGGGCCCGCTGGTCCCGCAGCCGCGCCTCACTGACCCCAGGGTCGGTGCTCGGGCCTTCCACTCCATGGTTCCACGAGGCGTTGGCGTCCGTGCCGTCCCGGTTGTGCTCGCCATTGGCCTCGTTGTGCTTGCCGGCGTAGGAGACGAGGTCGGCCAGGGTGAAGCCGTCATGGGCGATGACGTAGTTCAGGCTGCGCGATGGCCGGCGTTTTGCGGCGAAGAGATCCTGCGAGCCGGCGAGCCGCGTCGCGAGCGCGCCGAGCATGAAGCCGTCTCCGCGCCAGAACCGCCGGACGTCGTCGCGATAGCGGTCGTTCCACTCGGCCCAGGTCGCGGGAAACTGGCCGGCCTGGTAGCCTCCCGGCCCGATGTCCCACGGCTCCGCGATCAGGGTGAGATCGCGCAGCACGGGGTCCTGCGCGATGGCCGAAAGCAGCGGCGCGGCGGCGTCGAAGCCATCCGCGCGCCGTCCGAGCGTCGCGGCGAGATCGAAGCGGAAGCCGTCGAGACCGCCGCGGACGACCCAGGTGCGCAGCGCTTCCATGGCGAGCCGCAGCACCGGCGGCCTGTCCAGAGCGAGGATGTTGCCGCAGCCGGCGTCGTCGATGTAGTGGCGCTCGCCTCCCGGCCGCAGGCGGTAGTAAAGCGCGTTGTCGAGACCACGAAAGGAGAGCGTGGGGCCGAGCTGGTCGCCCTCCCCCGTGTGGTTCAGCACCACGTCGAGGATCACCTCCATTCCCGCGTCCTGCAGCGCGCTGACAGCTTTGCGCACCTCAGGCCAGCCGCCTGGAGCAAGGCGTGGGTCCGGCGCAAGCAGCGCCACGGGGTTGTAACCCCAGGCGTTGGTCAGGCCGAGCGGCGGGAGGAGGTGGCGCTCCTCGATCCAGGCCATCGCCGGCATCAGTTCGACCGTGGTCACACCGAGGCTCTTCAGGTGGCCCACAGCGGCTGGGTCCGCCAGTCCGGCGAAAGTGCCGCGGATGGCGTCCGGGATTGCAGGATGGAGCTGCGTGAAGCCCTTGACGTGGAGTTCGTAGACGACTTTCCGGTCCCAAGCGGGCTTCTCCCGGGCGGCGAGCGACGGCCAGTGTGATTCCTCAACGATGGCCTTGGGCACGAATGGCGCGCTGTCGACGTCGTCGCAGGTCAGGTCAGCGTCGAGTTCTCCGAGCCGATGGCTGAACTGCGCAGGATGCAGCTTGAAGGGGCTGTCGAGCCGGGTGGCGTAGGGATCCACGAGCAGCTTGGCCGGATTGAAGCGATGCCCCCGCGCGGGATCAAAAGGCCCATGTGCACGCAGCCCGTAGAGCTGGCCGATCCCCGGCCCGGAGACGTGGGCGTGGAATACATCGCCCGTGCGCTCGGTCAGAAGGATCCGGGCGGTTTCCCGCGCTGGTCCTTCACCATCGGCCTCGAACAGGCAAAGCTCGATCGCGGTGGCGTGCGCGGAGCAGACGGCGACGTTGATCCCGTCCCACGCCAAGGTCACGCCCAGCGGCTCGGGACGGCCGGGCGTCACGGTCAAGGGTGGCGCAGCGGTCACGTGATGACGGACGGCTGATCGCGGCCGGTGTGGCCCCTGATGTCGGCGAGTTCGCCCGCCAGCGCGACGAGGTCGGCCAGCGCCTCCTGCGTCTCCAGGCCGTGCTGGGCCGGATCGGCCTCGAAGCGCTCGATGTAGACACGCAGGGTCGCTCCTGCCGTGCCGGTGCCCGACAGGCGGTAGACGATCCGCGAACCGTCCTCGAACAGGATTCGCACGCCCTGGTGCTTGGAATCGGAACCGTCCACGGGGTCGTGGTAGGCGAAGTCATCGGCTGAGCGGATATGAAGGTCGCCGTAGCTGCGGCCGACCAGCGTGGGCATGGAAACGCGCAGCGCGGCCATCAATTCGTTGGCCCCCGCGGCGTCCACCTCCTCGTAGTCGTACCGCGCATAGTAGTTGCGGCCGTATGTCGACCAGTGCTCGCGAACGATCTCAGCCACGCTCTGCTTGCGCACCGCGAGGATGTTCAGCCAGAGCAGAACGGCCCAAAGCCCGTCCTTCTCCCGGACATGGCTGGAGCCGGTGCCGGCGCTCTCCTCGCCGCAGATCGTCACGAGGCCGGCGTCCAGCAGGTTGCCAAAGAACTTCCAGCCCGTCGGCGTCTCGTACATGCCGACGCCGAGCTTATTGGCCACGCGGTCCGCCGCGCCGCTGGTCGGCATGGAGCGCGCAATGCCCGCGATTCCGCCGGAATAGCCGGGCGCGAGATGCGCATTGGCCGCGAGCAGCGCCAGGCTGTCCGACGGCGTGACGAAAACACCCTTGCCGATGATCAGGTTGCGGTCGCCGTCGCCGTCCGAGGCCGCGCAGAGGTCGGGCCCGTCCGGGCTCATGGCGAGGTCGAGCAGGTGCTTTGCGTGAACGAGGTTGGGATCGGGATGGTGCCCGCCGAAGTCCGGCAGCGGGACGCCGTTCAGCACGGTGCCCTCGGGCGCGCCCAGCGCCTTCTCGATGATGGCGCGCGCGTAAGGGCCCGTGACGGCCGACATGGCGTCGAACTGCATGCGGAAGCCCGAGGCGAACATGGCCCGGATGGCGTCGAAATCGAACAGCTTCTCCATCAGGGCCTGATAGGCCGCGACGGGATCGACCACCTCCACCGTCATCGGACCGAGTTGGATGGCTCCAATCGTCTCCAAGTCAACGTCCGGCGCTTCGAGAGTGACGTAGCGGTCGATGGTCTTCGTCCGCTCGAACACGGCCTCGGTGATCTTCTCCGGCGCGGGACCGCCATTGCCGATGTTGTACTTGATGCCGAAATCGCCATCCGGCCCGCCGGGATTGTGGCTGGCCGACAGGATGATGCCGCCATAGGCCCGCAGCGTGCGGATGAGGTTTGAGGCGGCGGGGGTGGAGAGAATGCCGCCCTTGCCCACCACCACCCGGCCAAAGCCGTTGGCCGCGGCGATCTTCAGCACGATCTGGATGGCCTCGCGGTTGAAGTAGCGACCGTCGCCGCCCACCACCAGCGTCTCGCCCTTGAAGTGCTCCAGGCTGTCCATGATCGCCTGGACGAAGTTCTCCGTGTAGCGCGGCTGCTGGAACACCGGCACCTTCTTGCGCAGCCCGGAGGTGCCCGGCCTCTGGTCGGCGAAGGGTGTGGTCGGGATCGTCCTGATCATCGTTGCGTCCTGCTCAGTCATGCCATCTCGGGTGGGCTCGCATCCAGCATTAGCCGCGCGCGGCAACGCATTCGCGGTACAGCCTCGCATAATGCTTGGCGGGAAGCCGCCAGGAAACATCCGTCGCCATGGCGTTGCGCCGCAACCGCTTCCATGCCGCCTTGTCCGAGAAAAGCGCCGCCGTGCGCGACAGCGCGCCCTCTAGCCCGAAGGCCGTGACCGGGGAGAAGCGCACGCCCGTGCCGGCCCCCGCCGCCACCGCCATCTCGTTGGCGTCGACCACGGTGTCGGCGAGCCCGCCCACATTGGACACCACCGGGATCGCGCCATACCGTAGGGCGCAGAGCTGGGTCAGCCCGCACGGCTCGAAGCGCGAGGGCACCAGCAGCGCCTCGGACCCGCCCTGAATCAGGTGCGCCAGCACCTCATCGTAGCCGATCACGCAACCGACCCTGCCAGCATAGCCGGCCGCGGCCGCACGGTATCCATGCTCCAGCGCGGCCTCTCCCGCGCCCAGCACCACCAGCTGCGCGCCGCTTCCCACCAGCGCGGGCAGCACGTCGAGCAGGAGGTCGAGCCCCTTCTGCCAGGAAAGACGGCTCACCACACCGTAGAGCAGCGCATGGGGATCGCGGTCCAGCCCGAAGCGCGCCTGCAGCGCCGCCTTGGCGTCGGCCCGTCCGCGCATCTTTTTCGCATCGTAGGACCTCGGGAGATGCGGGTCGCCGGCTGGATCCCAGACGCTGGTATCGATGCCGTTGATGATGCCCGAAACCACATCGGACCGCGCCCGCAGAAGCCCGTCGAGGCCCATGCCCGCCTCCGGCCCACGGATCTCCTGCGCGTAGGTGGGCGACACCGTGGTGATGCGATCGGCGAGCTGCAGCCCGGCCTTCAGAAAGCCGATCGTGCCGTAGTACTCGACCCCGTCGACAGCATAGGATTCCGGGGGCAGCCCGAGCTGGGAGAGCAACGTGGCCGGGAACTGGCCCTGGAAGGCGAGGTTGTGGACCGTCATCACCGTGCAAGGCCGCGCGCCGCCGGCATAATGCAGATAAGCCGGCGCGAGCCCCGCCTGCCAATCGTGGGCATGCACGACATCCGGCCTGGGCAGGGACGTCCCTCCCATCCCGATCAGGGCTGCAGCCTGCGCCAGCGCAGCGAAACGCAGGGGATTGTCGGGCCAGTCGCGCCCGTCCGGGCCGGAATAAGGGTTGCCGGGCCTATCGAACAAATGCGGCGCGTCGAGCGCCACGATGTCGAGCCCCTTGGCCTTGCCGGCCACCAGCCGAGCCGGCCCGCCGAAAAGGTCCTTGGTGGCATGGACCTTCTTGCCGCGCGACAGAGCGGCCATCACTGCCGGATAGCCCGGGGCAAGGCAGCGAACCGTCACGCCCTCGGCCGCAAGCGCCCCAGGCAGCGCTCCGGCCACGTCGGCAAGCCCCCCGGTCTTGACCAGCGGATAGATCTCGGAGGCGACCGACAGAACCTGGAGCGGAGCCATGCGTCCCGTCAGGCTCCGAGCTTGTCGATCATGGCCTGCGTGATGAGGCAGGTCCCCCGCTCGGTGCGCCGGAAGCGGCGCGCGTCCTCCTCGGGGTCCTCGCCCACGACGAGCCCGGCGGGAATTTTCACGCCTCGGTCGACGACCACGTTCTTCATCTGCACCGAGCGGCCGACCTCGACATAGGGCAAGATCACCGCGTTCTCGACGGCCGAAAAAGAGTTGATGCGGACACCGGTGAACAACAGCGAGCGTTTCAGCGAAGCGCCCGAAACAATGCATCCACCCGACACCAGCGAGGAGATCGCCTGCCCGCGCCGGCCCTCCGTGTCGTGCACGAACTTGGCGGGAGGCGTGATCTCCCCAAACGTCCAGATGGGCCAGTTCTGATCATAGAGGTCGAGGTCGGGCACAAGATCCGTCAGGTCGAGGTTGGCTTCGGCATAGGCGTCCACGGTCCCGACGTCGCGCCAATAGGGCTGGGCTTCCGAGCTCGAGCGGACGCAGGAGCGCGAGAAATGATGCGCCACCGCCTTCCCGTGCTTGACGAGGTACGGGATTATGTCCTTGCCGAAATCGCGTGACGACGCGGGGTCGTCCGCATCCCGATAAAGCTGCTCGATGAGGAACTTGGTTTCGAAGACGTAGATCCCCATGCTGGCCAGCGACACGTCCGTCCGGCCGGGCATCGGAGGCGGATCCTTCGGCTTCTCGAGGAAGGAGAGGATGCGGTCGTTTTCGTCGACATGCATCACCCCGAAGCCCTTGGCCTCCGCGCGCGGCACCTCCAGGCAGCCCACCGTGACGTCGGCGCCCTGGTCCACGTGCTGCTGCAGCATCAGCTCGTAGTCCATCTTGTAGATGTGGTCGCCCGCCAGCAGCACGATGAACTTCGGATCATAGCCCTCGATGATGTCGATGTTCTGGTACACGGCGTCGGCCGTGCCGAGGTACCACCGGTTCTCGTCGACGCGCTGGCTTGCCGGCAGGATGTCGAAGCTTTCGTTGCGCTCCGGCCGGAAGAAGTTCCAGCCGCGCTGGAGGTGCCGGATCAGGCTGTGCGCCTTGTACTGGGTGGCGACGCCGATGCGCCGAATGCCGGAGTTCAGGGCGTTCGACAAGGCGAAGTCGATGATGCGCGACTTGCCGCCGAAATAGACAGCGGGCTTGGCGCGCCGGTCCGTCAGCTCCATGAGGCGGCTGCCACGGCCGCCGGCCAGCACATAGGCCATGGCGTGGCGGGCGAGCGGCGGCTTCTGCCAGGGCTGCAGGTCCTGATGCGGGAGAGGGGGATGCGCGGCGCTCACGGGCAGTCTCCTCCAGATCGGTTGGGCGCCGTGGCTTTCGACGACGCACCCTGTTTTTCGTTGAGCGAGATCAGGCGGCTCACGCCCCCATTCTCACCCTCATTCGGGCTCGAACGCCAGCCAGATCGTCGCGAGCGGCGGAATCGTCAGCTCCACGGACGCGGGCAGTCCATGGACGGGCCAACCCGTGGCGGTCACCGCACCGAGATTGCCGGCCCCCGAACCCCCGTAGACGTCCGCATCCGTGTTGACGAGCTCGCGCCAGCGACCCGCATGCGGCAGTCCGATGCGATAGCCCTGCCGTGGCACCGGCGTGAAGTTCGAGACCACCGCGATCGGGCGCGAGCCGTCGCCGCCGAAGCGCAGGAAGGCGAAGATCGACTGGTCACGGTCGTCGGCCACGATCCAGCGGAAGCCCTCCGCCTCGCAGTCGCGCTCATGCAGCGCCCGCTCGCCGCGATAGAAGCCGTTGAGGTCGCGCACGAGGCTCTGCACGGCGGCATGGCGAGCCTCGGCCAACAGATGCCAGTCGAGGCTCTGCTCGAAGTTCCACTCGGCTCGCTGGGCGAACTCCTGGCCCATGAACAGCAGCTTCTTGCCCGGGTGGCCCCACATGAAACCGTAATAGGCCCGCAGGGTCGCGAACTTCTGCCAATCGTCGCCCGGGATTTTCCCGAGCATCGAGCCCTTTCCGTAGACGACTTCGTCATGAGAGATCGGCAGCACGAAGTTTTCGGAGAACGCGTACAGCAGGCCGAAGGTCATCCGGTCATGGTGCCATTTGCGATGCACCGGCTCCTCGGTGATGTAACCGAGGGTGTCGTGCATCCATCCCATGTTCCACTTGAAGCCGAAGCCGAGCCCGCCGGCGTGGACCGGTTGCGAGACGCCCGGCCACGCGGTGGATTCCTCAGCCACGGTCGTCGCGCCGGGATGGGAGCCATAGACCAGCGTGTTGACGTTCTGCAGGAAGGCGACCGCCTCGCGGTTCTCGTTGCCGCCCTCGGCGTTGGGCAGCCACTCTCCCGCCTTGCGGGAGTAGTCGAGGTAGAGCATCGAGGCGACGGCGTCGACGCGCAGCCCGTCGACATGGAACCGGTCCAGCCAGTAGAGCGCGTTGGCGGCGAGGACGTTCACGACCTCGCGCTTGCCGAAATCGTAGATCGCGGTCTTCCAGTCCGGGTGGAAGCCGCGGCGGGGATCGGCGTGCTCGTAGAGCGCCGTGCCGTCGAAATTCGAAAGACCGTGTACGTCCGTGGGGAAGTGAGCCGGGACCCAATCCAGAAGCACGTCGAGCCCGGCCCGATGCGCCCGGTCCACGAGCCGCGCGAAGCCGGCCGGCTCGCCGAAGCGGGATGTCGGCGCAAACAGGCCGATGGGCTGGTAGCCCCATGACGGGTCGAACGGGTATTCCGAGATCGGCAGGAACTCAAGGTGGGTGAAGCCCATGTCCTGCGCATAGGGGACGAGGCTCTCGGCGAGTTCGTCCCATGTCAGGAACCGGTTGCCGCCGGCGCGTCGCCACGAGGCGAGGTGCACTTCGTAGATCGACATCGGCGCGCGCCGTGCGTCGGTCCTTGCACTCGCGGCCATGTGCTCGGAGTCGGACCAGGCGAAGCCATCCGTCCGCGCGACGATCGAGGCGGTCGAAGGCGGCCGCTCGCTGCCGAAGCCGAACGGATCGGCTTTCAGCGGCAGCACCGCATCGTCTGGTCCGACGATCTCGTACTTGTAGACCGCGCCTTCGCCGATTCCGGGCGCAAAGATCTCCCACAGGCCGCTGTCGACGCGCTTGCGCATCTGGTGCCGGCGCCCGTCCCAGGCGTTGAAGTCGCCCACCAGCGAGACCCGCCGGGCATGCGGCGCCCAGACGGCGAAGTGCACGCCTTCGACCCCCTCGTGGCTCATGAGGTGCGCGCCGAGCCGCTCGTAGAGCCGGCGATGCGTCCCCTCGACGAGGAGATAGTCGTCCATCGGCCCCAGCACGGGCCCGAAGGCATAGGGGTCCGCGAACTCCCAAGCGCCGCCCTGGTTCGCGCAGCGCAGACGATAGGAGAAGCGGCCCTTCAGCCGCTTCACCTTGCCTTCGAAGAACCCATCGGGGTGGGTGCGCTCCAGGGTCAGCAGCGCCTTGCCGTCCGGCGTCACCGCCTGGGCGGTGTCCGCGCCCGGCACAAAAGCCCGGATCACCGGGCCGTCAGGCGTGTCATGCAGCCCTAGGACGCCGAAAGGATCGCCGTGACGGGCCGAGAGGATGGCCGCCACGTCTTCCGCTCCGGCCTTCCACCCGTCTCCCGCACCGCTTTTCGGCATGCGTTTCACCCCGCCGGACGCACCGGCACTCCCCAGATCTCGGCCGCGTATTCTGAAATCGCACGGTCCGAAGAGAAGAAGCCCATCCGGGCCGTGTTGATGACGGAGGATCGCCACCACGCGGACCGGTCGTGCCAGCGCGCGTCCACGGCGCGCTGGGCGCTACTGTATGCGTCGAAATCAGCGGCGACCATAAAATGATCGTAGTGCCGGATCGCATTCACGAGACCACCGAAGCGATCGGGCTCGCCGGGCGAGAAGACGCCCGAGCCGACGGCGTCCAGAACCTCCGCAAGCTTCGGGGACCCGGCGATCACCTCGCTCATATCGATGCCCTTGCGGCGGCGCTCCGCGACTTCTTCCGTGGTCAGGCCGAAGATGAAGATGTTGTCCTGTCCGACATGCTCCAGGATCTCGACATTGGCCCCGTCGAGCGTGCCGATCGTCAGCGCTCCATTGAGGGCCAGTTTCATGTTGCCGGTGCCGGACGCCTCCATGCCCGCCGTCGAGATCTGCTCGGAAAGATCGGCCGCGGGGATGATCGCTTCGGCCGCGCTGACGTTGTAGTTCGGCAGGAACACGACCTTGAGCAGCCCACGCACGGCCGGATCCCGGTTCACCAGCCGGCCGACGTCGTTTGCGAGCTTGATGATGAGCTTGGCCTGATGATAGCTCGCCGCCGCCTTGCCGGCGAAGATCTTCACCCGAGGCACCCAGTTGCCCGATGGGTTGGCGCGGATGGCGTCGTAGAGCGCGACCGTCTCGAGGATATTGAGAAGCTGGCGCTTGTACTCGTGGATACGCTTGATCTGGACATCGAAAAGCGCGTCGGGGTCGACGCGGATCTCCAGCCGATCGCGGATCAGCTTGGCGAGTTCCACCTTCTTCTGGCGGCGCACCGCGGCGAAGCGGTCCTTCACGGAGGAGTCGTCGGCGAACTTTGCGAAATCCGCGAGGACGCCGGCGTCATCCATGACCTTGGGGCCAACGCAGTCGACCAGCAACTGCGTCAGGCCAGGATTGGCCTCGAACAGCCAGCGCCGGAAGGTGATGCCATTCGTCTTGTTGATGATCCGCTCGGGATAGAACCGGTCGAGGTCGTGGAAGAGGTGCTTCTTCACGAGGTCGCTGTGCAGCGCCGAGACGCCGTTGATGCGATGCGAGCCGATGAAGGCCAGCGTTCCCATCCGCACATGCCGGCCATGGCTCTCGTCGATGAGAGACAGAGCGGAGAGCACGCCGCCGTCATGCTCGCCCGCGCTGCGCAGGAGTTCGAGGTGCAGCGCGTTGATGAGGTAGATGATCTGCATCTGGCGGGGCAGCAGCCGCTCCATCAGGGGAACCGGCCATGTCTCCAACGCCTCGGGCAGGAGGGTGTGATTCGTGTAGGAGAACACCGCCGTGGTGATCTCCCAGGCCTCGTCCCACCCCATCTGCTCGAGGTCGACCAGGATGCGCATCAACTCCGCGATGGCGATGGCGGGATGGGTGTCGTTGAGCTGGATCGCGACCTTGTCGGACAGATTCTCCAACGTCCCGTACTGGCGCTTGTGGCGGCGGATCAAGTCCTGCAGCGAGGCCGAGGCGAAGAAGTACTCCTGCCGAAGCCGGAGTTCCTGCCCCGCGGGAGTGGCGTCGCTGGGATAAAGCACCTTGGAGATCGACTCGAGGCGCACCCTCATCGCCAGCGCGCCGACGTGGTCGCCCTGGTTGAAGGCGTCCAGCCTCAGCCCGTCCGCCGCGCGCGCCGACCAGAGCCGCAGCGTGTTGACGTGCCGCGCGCGCCAACCCGTCACCGGCGTGTCGAAGGCCACCGCGTCGACCGTCTCCTCCGGCTTCCAGACATGGCGCACCGTGTCGTCGTCGCCGTCGATCGTCTCGACCGTGCCCCCGAAGCCGATGGCGTAGGCCACCTCGGGCCGCTCGAATTCCCACGGGTTGCCGAAGGACAGCCAGTTCTCGGGGTATTCCTGCTGCCAGCCATCCTTGATCACCTGCCGGAACAGGCCATGATCGTAGCGAATGCCATACCCGTACGCGGCGATGGAAAGCGTCGCCATGCTTTCCATGAAACAAGCGGCGAGGCGTCCGAGGCCGCCATTCCCGAGGGCGGCGTCGGGCTCGATCTTGCGCAATTCCTCGAGATCGACATCCAGACCGGCGAGCGCCGCGCGGACGGGCTCGGTCAGCCCGGTCTGCATCAGGGCGTCCGCCAGCAGCCGGCCGATCAGGAACTCGAGGGAGAGATAGTAGACCCGCTTGCGCTCCCCATCGTAGCTCGCCCGCGTCGACACCATCCAGCGCTCGACGATGCGGTCACGGACGGCGAGCGTCGTGGCGATGAACCAGTCGCGCTTGCTGGCGACCTCCGGGTTCTTGCCTACGGCATAGGTGAGCTTGGTGAGGATCGCGGCGCGCATCACGTCTGAGTCGACCTGGTCCGGCAGCGCGGGCTGCGGGGGAACCGGCCGCAGGCCGCCATTGGCGGGGCGCTTGTCGGCGGCGTCGACGGAACCGGGGGCTGTTTCGTTCACGGCAAGTTCCTTCTGCGTTGATCGACGCATCTTCGCATCGCAGCATGACACGTTGGGTAAAGACGCCACAACATCACCCCTTCGCGGCGCGCTCGCTCAGGGGTGTTGTCCGGGATCATGGAAGAGAGTCCTCGTGCAGGCCTGCAGTCTTGATGAGCGCATCCAGTCAAGCAAGCTCCGGGCCGCTCAGCGGCCGGCTTCGAGCCGGGTGAGGACGGCGCGCGAGGGATGCCCGTCCGCCGGTGCGACGCCGGCCCGGCGCTGCCAGGCATGCACCGCATCGCGCGTGACGGGGCCGAAGCGCCCATCGACTTCGCCGTTGTAGACCCCCGCTTCGCGAAGCAGCGTCTGCAGTCGTGCGCGCTCCGCCGCGTTCAGCGGCGACGGTTCATCCGGCCAGGGCGTGCGCAGGGGCTCGCGCCCGGCGATTCGGTCCGCCAGCACGGCTACGGCCATGGCGTAGCTGTCCGAGAAATTATAGGCCTTCAGCACGAAAAAGTTCTCGCCGAGCAGGAAGGCCGGGCCGCCCGCGCCGACAGGATAGAACAGCATCGCGTCGCCCGCGGTCGGTAGCGGAGAACCCGCGCTTGCGACGAAGCCTTGGCGGAGGAAAGTCGCCATCGGCTGGCGGATCGCCGCGTGCCCGAAGTCCTGCGGCGCCCTGACCTCCCCGCCCCACCCCTGCCCCGCACGCCAGCCGGCCTGCTTCAGCAAATTGCCGATCGAAGCAAGACTGTCCGGGATGGAGTTCCAGATATCGGGGACGCCTCCGCTGAGGCTCACCGCGGACGCCAGGTAGGCCGAGGGCGTGAACTGCGGATGACCCATCGCTCCGGCCCACGACCCCACCAGCGCGGAGCGGCTGACGCCGCGCTCCAGCATCACGAGCCCGGCGACCAGATCGTCTTTGAAGCTGGAGTCGTCCTGCCGATAGTACGCGAGGGAGGCCAGCGACCTCAGCACATCCCGCTTGCCCGGCGAGGCCCCATAGTCGGTCTCCACGCCCCAGATGGCGAGCACGATCGAACCGGGCACCCCCGTCCGCGCCTCCTCCTGCGCCAGGGCGTCGGCGAAGCGCAGCGCCATCGCCCGCCCCCGCGCCACGCGGCCGGCGGAGGCCGCGTCGGCGACGTAGCCCTTCATCGGCCGCAGGAACTCGGGCTGCTGCGGTCCCTGCCCGCCCAGCGACGAGTCCAGGGTGAGGCCCGAGAGCGCCTTGTCGAAGGTTGCGCGGCTGACGCCTCTGGCCTGTGCCTGCGGCCAGAGGGATTGCAGGAAGTCGGGGAATGCTGGGCGAGAGGACTGGGCGCGGGCAGGCCATATCGAGAACCACGTCAGGGAGAGCGCCAGGGAGAGCGCCAAGACGAGCGTCACGCTGGGTTCGCGAAGCGCTCTCATGGGCCCACCTGAGCGCAGCGCGAGGCGGCCATGAGCGCCGAGAGAGCGACCTGTGGTGCGCCGGAAGGCATCACGCGTCTCTCGCCGTCACACGTGCCTTACGGCGCCGCCGTCGATTCGAATCTTTGACCCCGTCACATAGCTCGCGCGCTCACTGGCCAGGAAGGCGACCACGTCGGCGAACTCCTTGGGCGAGCCATAGCGTCCCGCGGGGATGGTCGCGAGCGAGGCTTTCGACACCGCCTCGGGCGTCGTTCCCGTGCGCTGGGCGGCGGCCGCGTCGAGCTGCTTCAGCCGGGCCGTCTCGATGCGGCCGGGGAGCACCATGTTGACCGTGATGCCGTGCGCGGCGACCTCGTTGGAAAGCGTCTTCGACCACCCGACGATGGCGTTACGGATGCCGTTGGACAGCACGAGCCGCGGGATGGGCTGCTCCACGCCAGATGAGGCGACCGTGATGACGCGCCCCCATTTCCGCTCGATCATGGGCGGGAGAAGGCGCTGTGTGACATGGAACAGGTTCACCGCCATCGCCTCGAACTGGGCGATCCAGTCGGCGCGGCGGGCTTCCATCGCGTCGGACGGCGGAGGGCCGCCGGAGTTGTTGACCAGGATGTCCACGCCCCCGTGGGAGAGCAGTCCATCGACGACCGCGTCGATCGTCGCGAGGTCGGCGACGTCCATGTGCACGGCTGTCACGCGGGCGCGGACCTCCGGCGCGAGCGACTTCATCCACTCGTAGTCAGCCGGGCCGGAGCGCGCGGCTGCCGTCACGGTAGCTCCTTCCTCGGCAAGAACCTGCGCGATGGCGCCACCGAGCCCACGGCTCGCGCCAAGGACGAGCGCCTTCTTGTTGGAGAGCCCGAGATCCATGGAACACCTTTTCATGCAGGGGACCGGAGGCGGCATGAGCTGTCCGGCAGGGGCGACATATGACCAAACCGGCGGACGTCCCGCAACGCCCGACGCTCACCATGACTGCAACATCGGGTTGTGCAGTGCGAAGGGCTGTGGCATTTGGCCTGCCATGAGCACAGAGCAAGAAGCTGGACGAGAGACTGTTAGCCCGCGGAAGTCCATGTTCAAGGGGCTCTACGATTGGACGCTGTCGCTGGCCGAAAGCCCGCGCGCGACCTGGGCGCTCGCCGCCGTGTCCTTCGCGGAAAGCTCGTTCTTCCCGATTCCGCCTGACACGCTGCTGGTACCGATGTCGCTGGCCCAGCCGAAGAAGGCCTGGCATTACGCACTCATCTGCACCATCGCCTCGGTGCTGGGCGGCATCGTCGGCTACGGCATTGGATACCTGCTCTTCGAGACGGTCGGCCAGTGGCTGATCAATCTCTATGGCTACGGCGCCAAGATGGATCAGGTGAAGGAAGCCTACGACAAGTGGGGCGCGCTGCTCATCCTCGTGAAGGGCGTGACGCCGATCCCCTACAAGCTCGTCACCATCGTCAGCGGGCTGCTGCACTACAACTTTCCGCTGTTCATCCTTCTCTCGGCCATCACACGGGGTGCGCGGTTCTTCCTGCTCGCGGGTGCGCTGAACCTGTTCGGCGACAGCATCCGGGCCGTTTTGGAGCGCTATTTCGGCTGGTTCCTCGTGCTGGTGCTTGTCTTCATCGTTCTCGGCTTTTATGCCGCCGCGAAGTTGGTCTAAAGCTGTCGGCGGTCGGCCTGACGCCGCCTAGCCGAGAGTGACGAGGATCCGCGATGTCTGCAGCCGCCTTGCGCACACCCGCTCTGCTCACGCCGGCCCGCGCCGCCCTTCTGGTGGCGGGTGTCGGCGCAGCGGCGATCGGCGGCGCGCTGTTCATCGAGCACGTGCTCCGTGTTCTGCCCTGCGAACTCTGCCTCAAGGAGCGGATTCCCTACTATACCGGCATTCCCGCGGCGCTCGTGGCCGCATGGCTGGCGTCCCGCGCGCCGCGCGGGAACTCGACGATGCTGCTGCTGGCGCTGGTGGCCGTGATCTTCGCCGTCGGGGCCGGCATGGGCGTCTATCACACCGGCGTCGAATATGGCTGGTGGCCCGGCCCGACGGACTGCACGGGTCCGGTGTCGAAGGCGGTCGGCCTCGACACCTTCCTCAAAAATCTCGAAACCACCAAGGTCGTGCGCTGCGATGAAGTCGCGATGCGCATCTTCGGCCTGTCGTTGGCGGCCTGGAACGCGGTGATCTCGGTTGGGCTGACGCTCGTCGCGGGAGCCGGCGCCCTGGCCGCGCGGCCGGGCGCCAGGATGCCCCGGGCGCTGCGCTGAACGGCGGTTACGCGCCGCCGTCCCGCTTCTGCTTCAGCTCGTCAATGCGCTGTGAGGCTTCCGCCTTGTCGAGCGCGGGATCGAAGGCGTCGGGGTCGTGCGCCTGCTCGGAAAGCGTCTTCAGGTAGGATTTCTGCGCTCCCGTCATCGGCTCGTCGCCTGTCACCCAGTCGGACGGATCCTTGATGCGGTTGTCTCCCGCATCGTCCTGGTCGGGGTTCTGCCCGCCATTCTGCTGCGCCTCGGACGGCTGCTTCGGGTTGTCGCCGACGTAAGGCGCTTCCCGGGGATCGCGCGCCTGCTTTTCCTGCTGGGCCATGCCGTGCCTCGTTCGTGTTTCGTTCACAGACAGAACGCAGGCCGGCCGGGGTTGTTCCCGGCACGGCGCACGAGGTCCATTCAGCCCTTGACGGCCCGCAGATGCGCCATCAACCCGATGGTCGAGGCGTTCGTGTCGACCGCCGGCGGCTGGCCTTCGACGAAGGGCAGCAGGCCCGTCGCGAGTTCCTTGCCGAGTTCGACGCCCCATTGGTCGAAGGCGTTGATGTCGAAGATGGCGGCTTCGACAAACACGCGGTGCTCGTAGAGCGCGATCAGCTTGCCCAGCGTCGCGGGATCGAGCCGGCGATAGGCGATCGTCACGCTCGGGCGGTTGCCGGGGAACACGCGGTGCGGCGCGACCTCGTCGGCGACAGCCGGGGTGCGGCCCATGGACAGGAGCTGCGCCCGCGCCTCCTCCAGCGTGCGGCCCTTCAGCAAAGCCTCGGACTGGGCGAGGCAGTTGGCGACCAGCAGGGCCTGGTGCTGCGCCATCTCCGGCTCGTGGCTCTCCGCGCCGAGGATGAACTCGACGGGGATCACGTCCGTGCCCTGGTGGATCAGCTGGAAGAAGGCGTGCTGCGAGTTGGTGCCCGGCTCTCCCCAGACCACGGGGCCGGTCGGCCGCGCGACAGGCTTGCCGTCCCGCGTCACGGCCTTGCCGTTCGACTCCATGTCGAGCTGCTGCACATAAGCCGGGAAGCGCGCGAGGCGCTGGTCATAGGGGATCAGCGCGCGCGTGGGATAGCCCGCCACGTCCCGGTGCCAGATCCCGACGAGCGCCAGCAGCACGGGCAGGTTCGTGTCCAGGGGCGCGTTGCGGAAGTGCTCGTCCATCGCATACGCGCCGCCGAGGAAAGCCTCGAAGTTCTTGCTTCCGATCGCGATCATCAGCGGCAGGCCGATCGCGGACCAGATGGAGTAGCGCCCGCCGACCCAGTCCCAGAAGCCGAACACGCGGTCCGGCGAAATGCCGAACGTGCCGACCTTGTCGAGCGCCGTCGAGACCGCCGCGAAGTGGGCGGAGACGGCCCCCTCGCCCGACGCCGCCACGATCCAGCGCCGCGCCGAGGCGGCGTTGGTCATGGTCTCGATGGTGGTGAAGGTCTTGGACGCGACAATGACGAGGGTCGTCGCGGGGTCCAGCGTCTTCAACGTGTCGGCGAGGTGCGCGCCGTCAACGTTGGAGACGAAATGCAGCCGCGGCCCGTCATGGTACGGCCCAAGCGCCAGCGTCGCCATGGCCGGCCCGAGATCGGAGCCGCCGATGCCGATATTGATCACGTCGGTGAACGGCTTGCCCGACGACGACGCGATGGCGCCGGAGCGCACGCCCTCGGCGAAGCCCGACAGCTTTGCGAGTTCGCCCAGTACGTCAGGCATCACATCCCGTCCGCACATGGCGACCGGCCGGCCGGAGCGGTTGCGCAGCGCCGTGTGCAGCACGGCCCGGTTCTCGGTGGTGTTGATCGCCTCGCCCGCGAACATGGCGTCGCGCCGTGCCTCCACGCCCGAGGCGCGCGCCACCGCCAAAAGCGCGTCGCGGCTCGGACCGGTCAGGCTGGTCTTGGAATAGTCGATGAGGAGATCGTCCAGTGCGGCGGAGAAGCCCTGGAACCGGCCGGCATCGGTGGCGAACAACTCCGCGATGCGGGGCGTCGTCGCGAACTGCTCGGAGAGCCCTGCGAAAAGGCTGGCGATTTCGGCGTTGCTGGTCATGGGCATGCTCCTGTTCGGATGGCGGCTTCTCATACCCCTCGAAACGCCACCAAGCCACCCTGCCCCTCATCCTGAGGAGCGGACCGCCTTCGGTCCGCGTCTCGAAGGACGGCATACCGTCGTGAGCACGCGGGCCTCGAAAAGCGTGCCGTTAGCGGTGCTTCGAGACAGCCCCGGACCAAGTCCGGGGCTTCCTCAGCATGAGGACGATGATGCGGCCGGGTTCGAGAAGTGAAACCGCTCTCAGTGCATAGCTCCGAACAACGCCGCGCCCTGGTCGGCTGGCCCTGCGCGGTCCCTGAACGCGGCGAAGAGTTCGCGGCCGACGCCGTAATGCGATTCCGTGAGGTCGGCTTCCGCGACGGGCCTCGCCGCGAGCACGGCCGGGTCGACCAGCACTTCCAACCGCCCCGTGACTCCATCGACTCGCACGATGTCACCGTCGACGAGCCTGGCGATGGGGCCGCCCTCCTCAGCCTCCGGCGTGACATGCAGCGCGGCCGGCACTTTGCCCGATGCGCCGGAGAGGCGGCCGTCGGTGACGAGGGCGACCTTGAAGCCGCGGTCCTGCACGGAGGTGAGCGCCGGCATCAGCTTGTGCAGCTCCGGCATGCCGTTGGCCTTCGGGCCCTGGAAGCGGACCACGACGACCACGTCCCTGTTCAGCTCACCGGCGCGGTAGGCCTTCTGCACGCTTTCCTGGTCGTGGAAGATGCGCGCCGGAGCCTCGATGACATGCCGCTCGGGCGCGACCGCGGAGACCTTGATCACCGAACGTCCGAGCGGCCCCTCCAGCAACTTGAGGCCGCCCGTGGGCTGGAAGGGCTCGGCCGCGCCGCGGAGCACGGCAGTGTCGCTGCTCGCCGAAGCGCCCTCGCGCCAGTGCAGCTCGCCGTCTCCGCCGAGCGCGGGCTCCTGCGTGTAGTTGTCCAGCCCCATGCCCCAGCTCGTCGTGACGTCCCGATGCACGAGGCCGGCGTCCGCGAGTTCGCGGATCATGAAGCCCATGCCGCCGGCGGCGTGGAAGTGGTTCACGTCGGCCTTGCCGTTGGGATAGACGCGGCAGAGCAGCGGCGTCACGGCGGAGAGGTCTGCGAAGTCGTCCCAGCCCAGCGTGATGCCGGCCGCAGCGGCCATGGCGATGAGGTGGATCGTCAGGTTGGTCGAGCCGCCAGTCGCGTTGAGCCCGACGATGCCATTGACGAAGGCCTTCTCGTCCAGCACCTGCGCGATGGGCGTGTAGGCGTTGCCTCGCGCAGTGATCTCCAGCGCGCGCTTGGTGGCCGCTTTGGTCAGCGCGTCGCGCAGCGGCGTGTTGGGGTTGACGAAGGATGCGCCGGGCGCATGCAGGCCCATGATCTCCATGAGCATCTGGTTGGTGTTGGCCGTGCCGTAGAAAGTGCAGGTGCCGGGCCCATGATAGGACTGCGACTCCGCCTCCAGCAGCGCATCGCGCCCCACCTTCCCCTCGGCGTAGAGCTGGCGGATCTTGGCCTTCTCGTCGTTGGGCAGGCCGGAGGTCATCGGCCCGGCCGGCACGAAGATCGCCGGCAGGTGGCCGAAGGCGAGTGCGCCGATGATCAGGCCCGGCACGATCTTGTCGCAAACGCCGAGATAGAGCGCGGCGTCGAACATCTGGTGCGAGAGCGCGACGCCCGTCGCCAGCGCGATCACGTCGCGCGAGAACAGCGACAGCTCCATGCCCGCCTCGCCCTGGGTGACGCCGTCGCACATCGCCGGAACGCCGCCGGCGACCTGCGCCACGCCGCCCGCCTCGCGCGCCGCCTGCCGAATGATCTCGGGGAAGCGCTCGTAGGGTTGATGCGCCGAGAGCATGTCGTTGTAGGCGGTGACGATGGCGATGTTCGGCGCGGTCCCGTCGCGCAGGGCGGCCTTGTCGTTCGGCCCGCAGGCCGCGAAGCCGTGGGCGAGGTTGGCGCAGCCCAGCGAGCGGCGCTTGGGCTGCCCTTCCGCGGCGCGGGCCATGCGCGCCATGTAGCGGCCGCGCGCGGCCTTGCTGCGTTCGATGACCCGGTCCGTGACGCGGGCGACGACGGGATCGAGGGACATGCGGGCTCTCCTCACCGGGGGTGAAATCAGTCGTTCAGTCGCTGCGCACTGAAATGCTTGCGCCCTTTATGCCACCACTGTCCTCATCCTGAGGAGCGGGCGAAGCCCGCGTCTCGAAGGACCACCATTCGTCGTGCGCGCCGGGGGCAAGATCCCAACCGGGTGCGGTGCTTCGAGACAGCCCCGGACCAGGTCCGGGGCTTCCTCAGCATGAGGATGATTGTTGGTCCCAACGCATGCATCTCACTCGCCGTCGTCGTGCCAGGTCCTGCCGTCGCGCTCGATCATCGCCACCGCCGCCGATGGACCCCAGGTCCCGGCCGTGTAGGGCTTGGGTAGCGAGCTCGAGCCCTTCCACGCGTCGAGGATCGGATCGACCCACGTCCAGGCCGCGTCGACCTCGTCACGGCGCATGAACAGCGTCTGGGAACCCCGCACGACGTCCATCAACAGTCTTTCATAAGCATCGGGCGAACGCACGCCGAAGGCGTCGGCAAAGCTCATGTCCAGGGGCACGTGCTGCAGGCGCATGCCGCCCGGGCCGGGATCCTTGATCATCAGCCAAAGTTTCACGCCTTCATCGGGCTGCAGCCGCAGCACGAGGCGGTTGGCGTGGACCTGCCCGGCGCTGGGCCCGAAGATGGAATGCGGGATCGGCCGGAAGTGGACGACGATCTCCGACACCCGCGCCGCCAGCCGCTTGCCGGTGCGCAGGTAGAACGGCACGCCCGCCCAACGCCAGTTCTGCACCTCGGCCTTGAGGGCCACGAACGTCTCCGTCGCGCTGGCGTCCTTCCCGAGTTCGTCCAGGTAGCCCTTCACCGCGCCGCCCGCGGACGCGCCGGCGCGGTACTGTCCACGGACCGTGCTGTGATCAATGTTGGCCTCGTCGATGGGCTTCAGCGCCCGCAGCACCTTCACCTTCTCGTCGCGCACGGCGTTGCCGTTCTCCGAGGTCGGCGGTTCCATGGCCACGAGGCAGAGCAGCTGCAGGATATGGTTCTGCACCATGTCGCGCAGCGCGCCGGATGTGTCGTAGTAGCCGGCGCGCCCCTCGACGCCGAGCGTCTCGGCCACGGTGATCTGCACATGGTCGATGTGGGCTGCGTTCCAGAGCGGCTCGAACAGGGCGTTGGCGAAGCGCAGCGCCATGAGGTTCTGCACTGTCTCCTTGCCAAGATAGTGGTCGATGCGGAAGATCTGCCGCTCCTCGAACACCTGGCCGACCGCCTCGTTGACGGCGCGCGCGCTGGCCCCGTCCTTCCCGAGCGGCTTCTCGACGACGACGCGCGACTTTTGAGTGACGAGGCCATGGCGGCCGATCCGCTCGCAGATCGGGCCGAACAGGTCCGGCCCCACGGCAAGATAGAAGGCCCGCACGCGCTCGGGGGTGTCGGCGAGAAGGCCGGAGAGGGCGGACCATCCCGCCTCCCCAGTTGCGTCCAGCGTGACATGCACGATGCGGGCGAGGAACCGCTCGCCGGACTGCTCATCGTAATCAGCCACGTACTTGACCAGCGCCTCGCGCACCCACGCCACATATTCGGCGTCGGTCAGAGGCCGGCGGGACGCGCCGATGATGCGGGCGTCCGGCGGAATCTGGCCGGCGAGATCGCGGTGGTACAAGGCGGGCAGGAGCTTGCGCTCCGAAAGATCTCCCGTCGCTCCGAAGACGACCATGTCGAATGGATCGACGGTGATGACGCGGGATGTCATGGCGAAGCAGCCTCCCTTTTGGCGGCGGCGATGTCGGCGGCGCGCGGCAGATCGGCGCCGCGACGGGTACAGGTGATCGATGACGCAAGAATGGCGGCCTGCATGGCCCGGGCCAACGCATCCCGATCCAGCCCGCCGAGCGCGGGATCGGCGAGGAGACCCTCCCCGTCGAGTTGCGTGAGCAGGGCGGCATGGAAGGTGTCGCCCGCGCCCACCGTGTCCACCACATCGATGCGCCGGCCCGGCAGCTCCAGCGGCTCGCCGAGGCCGAAGGCGACGGCGCCCTTGCCGCCGCGTGTCACCACAACGGCGCGCACGCCGGCATCGAGCCAGCGCGCCGCTGCGTCCGCGATCGTGACCGAGGGGCCATAGGCGACCGCGATGTCCTCGTCGCTCGCCTTGATGATGGTCGTGGCGCGGCAGATGCGATCGAACGCAAGGGACCAGCGGGAGAGGTCCCCGACGACGGTCGGCCGCAGATTGGGGTCGACGCTGATGACACGCCGGCCCCGCTCGCGCTCGGCGAGGAGGGCTAGTGTTTCACCGATGGGCTGGACGCCCAGCGTGTAGGAACCGAGGACGAGAGCGCGGATCTCGGCGCCGAGTTCGGCGGGAAGGTCGGCAGGGGTCACGGATCGATCGGCGGCTTCCGCGCCGTAGAAGGAATAGCGGGGGTGTCCGTCCGCGCCCATGGCGACGACGCTGATGGTGGTCGGCTTCTCGGTCCGGACGAGAAAGCGCGTCTCGACGCCCTCGCGTTCCAGCGTCTCCGCCAGGAATTCGCCGAACCGGTCCGTCGACACGCCGCCCAGGAAGGCCGCCGGCGTCCCCAGGCGAGCCACGCCGATGGCCACGTTGAAAGGGGACCCGCCGGCAATGGCCTCGCAGCCGAGCCCGGATGCCGAGGGTCCGCCGACATAGAGGTCCACCAGAGCCTCGCCGCATACCAGGATCATGGAACCCTCCCTCTGCCCTTGCGGAATGCTATCCGCCGGAACGGGCCGCCGCGCCAGAGCTTTTCACCGGTCCTCCCGCTGGGAAGGACCAAGCGGGAAACTCCCGCACACCAGCCTGGCAGCGACCATACACCAGTTCGGCAAATAAGTAATCCAGTATTATTTAAATGGATTCGCGGGCCTCCTCTCAGGACCGCGCCTTATCACGTAGCCGTGACGCTACGGCTTCTCCCACTGGCTGGTCTCTCCCGAGCGGAACAGCGCCTCGATGACACGCATGTTCCGGATGGCGTCATCGATGCCGTAGGCGAGCGGCGCTTCGCCCAGCACGGCGAGCGAGAACGCGTCGCCTTGCAGCGTGTACTGGTCGCAGGGCTCGATCGTTTCGGTCACGACGTTCTTTCCGCCGAGGTCGGTGCCGTCGTCGATCAGGATCTTCGTCGCTCCACCGGCCGGCGCGTTGAACGGGATTTGCACCTCGACGCGCCCCTTGGTCCCGCAGATCTGCACGCGCTGATACGGCACGAGCTGCGTGGAGGTGGTGAAGGTGAGGTGCCGCGACCCGGGAAACTCCAGCATCCCGCTCGACAGCCGGTCCGTGCCGAGCACGGGATCTCGCTCGATCAGGCTGACGACGCGGCTAGGCTCGGCCTCGAATAGGTAGCGGGCGGTGACGATGGCGTAGCAGCCGATGTCGTAAAGGCCGCCCCCGCCGATGTCGGCCTGGTTGCGGATGTTGGCGGGATCGTCGTTGAAATAGGAGAAGAACGTCTGGATCGCCTTGAGCTCGCCGATGCGGCCGCTCCGCACGATCTCGCGCGCGCGGACCCATTGCGGGTGGTGCCGCACCATGAAAGCCTCCGCCACCAAGCGCCCCGTGCGCCTGCTCGCCTCCGCGAGCTGCTCGGCCTCGGCCACGGTCAGGGAAATCGGCTTCTCGCAGAGGACGTGTTTGCCCGCCTCCAGCGCCTTGATGCTGAGCGGCACATGGAGATGGTTCGGCAGCGGATTGTAGATGGCCTCGATGGATGGGTCGGCGAGCAACTCCTCGTAGCTGCCATAGACCTTGGGAATGCCGAGGCGGCCAGCCACCTCGCGGCCCCGCGCCAGGTCGCGCGACGCGAGCGCATCGACGGAGGACACGGCTCCCTTCTGCATGGCGGGCAGCACCTTCTCCCAGCCGATCTTCGCGGTGCTGATCACCCCCCAGGACACTTTGCGGGCCATGATTTCCTCCTTGGCGTATTGGACGCTGCGCCTCTGCGGACGCACGACGAAGAGCGCCGGCGGGAGCCGACGCTCGTTTCAACACCAGCTTTTCAGGTTCGCGCTGGCCGCGCCAGCGTCAGCGCTGCATCAGTGCCGCGCGCGGCACGGGAGGGGCAGCATCAGGATCCGCAGTCCCAGCGCCCCTCATAGCGATAGGCCGTCGGCCCGGCCAGATATCCGTCCAGCACGTACTGGCAGGCCGGCCAGGCGGGCATCGCATAGACAGGCGAGCCGACATCGTCGTGCAAGTGCTTGATCTCGTAGCCGATCATCGGTCCGTGGCGATATGTCCGGCGGTGCGCCGTGTGGTGCACCGTCTTCCTGACCGCCGCCTTGGGCGCGGGAACTTCGGGCGCGGGAACTTCGGCCTTCTCCATGCCGTCGGCGCGCGCCGCCGTCGCCCCGAGGGGCCCTGGCGCGAAGATTCCGTAGGCCGCGAATGCGATCGCGGCGAAAGCCCCGCACGTCCTGCTGCTCATGATGCTCTCCGCATGATCGTGAGAAACGCCCGTCGGCGGCTCACATCTCGTTAACCGAGCATCACCGGAATTCATCAACTTCCGGTTTACGCGGCAAAACCGAGCGCTGGTTTTCAGCGGCGCGCCTCACGCCCGATCGGCACGTGCGGCTGTCCCAAAATCGCGCCCGCCAGCGCATAGCCGCTGTCGAAGGCGGCCTCGACCCGCGGCCCGAGACACCAGTCGCCGCAAGCGCCGAGCCCGGCGGCCTCGTCCCACAGAAACGGCGCGCCGACGGCCCGCTCGACGAGCGCGTAGCGCCAGCGATGGGCGGCGACGTGACTCGGTTCCAGCGCGCGATGGGTGCAGGCCTCCAGCCGTTTCAGCAGCAGGCCCGACACCTCCTCTGGCGTGCTCTCCAGATGGGCGCGCGACCAGTCGGGCGCGGCGTGCACGACGAGGGTCTCCGGCCCAGTGGGCCGACCGGGCTTGGCGCTGTTTCGCGCCACCCATGAAATCGCGCCGTCCTCCGGCGAGAAGGCCTCGGGCAAGGTGGCGGCTTCCTTGCCGGCCGCCAGCATCAACGCCCAGCAGGGGGCGTATTCGACGCGGTCCAGCCATGTCAGCGCGACGCCGCTGCGTTGCACCAGCGCGGCGGCCTGCGGCGCGGGGATCGCCAGGATCACGGCGTCGAAGCGATCGATGCCTGCCGCGCTCACCGCGCCCGCCTCGTCCGACAGCCGCCAGCCGCCGTCGCCGGGCACGACCTCGGTGATGGTCTTTTCCGTGAGGATCAGCAGACCTTCCGCGAGGGCCTTTGCAGGCGCATTCATGGTCGGAACGCCGACGAAGCAGCCCTCGGCCCGGCCGGACAGGCCTTGCGGGGGCCAGTTGGCGACAATGCCCGCCGTGCGCCAGCGCTGCACGAAGGCGCCGAACATGTCGCCATGGCTCGTGAAGTACTGCGCGCCGTGATCGAACTCCAGCCCGCCCGCCCGCCGGGTCGCCATGCGGCCGCCGACGCCGTGGCTCTTGTCGAACACGATGGGCCGCAGACCGCCTTGCTGCAGACGGTGCGCCGCGGCAAGACCGGAGATCCCGGCTCCGACGACGGCGACGACGCCCGACTCGCGCATGGCTGCGTTCCTTTCGTGGCAGGGCTAAAGCGCCGGCCGGGATGCAAGGTAGCCGAGGTCGTCGCCGTTTCAAGCGGCCCAGAGTTCTGCGGCGGGATGGGACGTCACCGATTCCGTGGAACCAGGACGCACTTTGACGCATAAGGGACCGCTGTTCGGGGCCGCGGTCTCAGGCGCAGCCTCCATATTGCGGAGGCCCGGGAGGACGACATGATTTTCGAACCGATCGAGCGCGTCGTCACGCCGACGAGCGACATCGAGGCGGGCGTTCCGCCCAAGGGCCTGCTCGCCTTCTACTGGCACTATGTGCGCCAGGCGCGCTGGCTGTTCCTCGCCCTGTTCACAGCCGGTCTTTGCGTCGCCCTGCTCGATACGCTGATCCCGGTCTTCATCGGCCGCATCGTGACGATGCTCTCGTCGACGTCGCGCGAGACCTTTTTCAGCCAGGCCTGGCCCCTGATGGGCCAGATCCTGCTGGTGATGCTGGTCGCCCGGCCCCTGGCGGTGTTCGGACAGAACCTGGTGATGAACCAGACGATCGTGGCCAACGTCACCAACCTGATCCGCTGGCAGACCCACCGGCACGTCGTCCGTCAAAGCTGGGCCTTCTTCCAGAACGACTTCGCCGGGCGCATCGCCAACCGGATCATGCAGACGGGTCCGGCGCTGCGCGAGAGCGTCGTCTCCTGCGTCACCGCGATCTGGTACGTCATGGTCTATGGCGCGACTGCGCTGGTGCTGCTCGCGACGTCGGATTGGCGCCTGGCGATCCCCACCGCTGTCTGGTTCGTGGCCTATGGTCTGCTGCTGCGGTTCGCCGTGCCCAAGCTGCGGGACCGCTCGCGGGCGGTTTCGGAGGTGCGCTCCGCCCTGACCGGCCGCATCGTCGACAGCTACACGAACATCCTCACGGTGAAGCTGTTTGCCAGGGCGGCGGACGAGGACGCCTATGTCCGTGAGGCCTTAGACGACCACACCAGCGCCTTCCGCCGCCAGTTGCGCATGCTGACGGGCTTCACGGTGGCGCTGATGTCGATCAATGCCCTCATGGTCACGACCACCGGCGGCATCGCCATCGTGCTGTGGCAGCGGGGCACGCTCGAGGTCGGCACCGTCGCGATGGTGCTGCCGCTCACCTGGCAAGTGGTCAACATGGCCGGCTGGGTCGCCCAGCAGGTCACCAGCATCTTCGAAAACATCGGCGTCGTGCAGGAAGGCATGCTGACGATCTCGCAGCCCCTGCAACTCGCCGACTCAGCCGAGGCCAAGGAGCTGCGCATCACGCAAGGCGCCGTGCGCATGGAGGATCTGCGCTTCGGCTACGGCCAATCCCGCGGCGTGATCAACGGGCTCTCGCTGTCGATCCGCCCAGGCGAGAAGGTCGGCCTCATCGGCCAGTCCGGCGCGGGCAAGTCGACGCTGGTGAACCTGCTGCTGCGCTTCTTCGACCTGGAGGGCGGGCGCATCCTGATCGATGGGCAGGACATCGCGGGAGTCACCCAGGAAAGCCTGCGCCGGCAGATCGCCGTGGTGACCCAGGACACCTCGCTCCTGCATCGCTCCATCCGCGACAACATCCGCTACGGCCGGCGCGACGCCACGGACGAGGAGGTCATGTCCGCCGCGCGCAAGGCCCACGCGGATGGCTTCATCAAGACGCTCGTGGACTGGACCGGCCGCACCGGGTTCGATTCGCATGTCGGCGAACGCGGCGTGAAGCTCTCCGGCGGTCAGCGCCAGCGCATCGCCATCGCCCGCGTCATCCTGCGGGATGCCCCGATCCTGATCCTCGACGAGGCCACCTCGGCGCTGGACAGCGAGATCGAGAACGCCATCCAGGAGCAGCTTGCCGATCTCATGCAGGGCAAGACGGTGATCGCCATCGCGCACCGCCTCTCCACCATCGCACAGATGGACCGGCTCGTCGTCCTCGACGCCGGACGGATCGTCGAGGAGGGCACGCACGCCGAACTGCTCGCGCGGGGCGGAGCCTATGCACGGCTCTGGCGCCGGCAATCCGGCGGATTCCTCAGCGAGGAGCGGGAGAGGGTCGGAGCCTGAGTCCACCGAAGGTCCAAGCCAGCGGGGTTTACTCGGCGGCGAACAGGTTCACCTGCGCGTCCAGGCCCGCCCGCTCCGGCGGCGCGTCGGCGGCTGCCGCCTTCGGATCGCCCGGCCCTGTCTCCCAGCCGAGGTCCGGCAGCGCCACGACACGGTTGCCGCGGTAATCGACGCGCGTCACGACAAAGCCGCGCTCCTCCATGTACGCGACCACCCGGCGCGCCCGGCCCGGAGACCGGCTGCCGAAGGTTCGGGCGATCTCCTCGTCCGCCGGGCAAGGCAGGCTCTCCAGCGCCGCGCGGGCGATGAGCAGGAACACGCCCTGCATGTCCTCCGGCAGCTCGGCGGAAAAGGCCACCGCCTTTTCCCATTCAGGCTGACGGTCGTCCGCCACCGCGGCCCCGGCGCGGGCCACCGTGAGCCGCCGGCGAAACCCCGCCAGGTCGAGAGGCTCGCCGGGCAGGCGGCGGATCCGGCAACGCACCAGGAAGTCCTGATAGAGCACCGCCGCGGAATGGAACGCCGAATCCCGGTCTGCCAGGATCTCACCGAGGATGGCGGCCATGGCGGCCTCGCGCTCGGGGCCGGGCATGACAGGGCCGGTCTCGTCCGGGCCGGCGGCCGCAGGCCGGGAGGAGGCGAGCTGGGCGAGCAGATCGTTGGTCGACGGCGCCGGCGCGTGCCGCACCCGCGGCTGGCGGACGTTCTCGGGCCCGGGCGCCTGGAAGATGAGTTCGCGCATGGCGGGATCCGGCTGCTCCGGCATCGGCATGAGCTTGACGCTCCCGCCCCGCGCTTCGGTCTCCACGGGGCCGATGCGAATGGGCAGGGGCCTGCGCGCGAGCGCCGGCCCGAGCGCCACGAAGTGACCGCGCTCCAGGTCCCTGAACATCTCGGCCTGCCGCCGCTCCATGCCGAGCAGGTCGGCGGCGCGCGCCATATCGATGTCGAGGAAGGTGCGGCCCATGAGGAAGTTCGAAGCTTCCGCCGCGACGTTCTTGGCGAGCTTGGCGAGGCGCTGCGTCGCGATGACGCCGGCCAGGCCCCGCTTGCGGCCCCGGCACATGAGGTTGGTCATCGCCCCGAGGGAGATCTTCCGCGCCTCGTCCGAGACTTCGCCCGCCACCGCCGGCGCGAAGAGCTGCGCCTCGTCCACCACCACCAGCATCGGATACCAGAGGTCACGTTCAGCTTCGAAGAGCCCGCCAAGGAAGGCGGCAGCGCAGCGCATCTGGCCCTCGGCGTCGAGCCCTTCCAGGTTCAGCACCACCGAGGCCCGGTGCTGGCGCACGCGCTGGGCGACGCGGATCAGCTCTGCCTCGCTGCGCGACGCGTCCACCACCACGTGGCCGAAGCGATCGGCCAGCGTCACGAAGTCTCCCTCGGGATCGATGATGGCCTGCTGAACCCAGGGCGCGCTCTGTTCGAGCAGACGGCGCAAAAGGTAGGATTTGCCCGAGCCGGAGTTGCCCTGCACCAGCAGCCGCGTGGCGAGCAGTTCCTCCAAGTCCAGCAGGGCCGGCGCATGGCCGGCGGATACGCCCATATCGATACTGATCGTCATGCGCTGCTCCGCGGCCGAGTCGCCCCGCCGCCGGTTTCCGGTGTCGTCCCCGACTAGCACGATTCCCGCGGGCTGGTGGGGGCGCGCCTCTGAGAACTCCACACCAATCGCGACGGGCTGTGAGGGGCCGCAATTCAGCCGCGACGTTAAGGTTAAATCCGCAAGTCGCGTCATTCGGGGCGTTTTTCCGGGGCTTGGCGGCGTTGCACTCATAGGTTGTTGCGATCGCCAACCTAGTTTGCAGCCCGTCCGCCGATCGGAAATCCACCGAGAGATCGCCCATGCGTCTGCGTTTCGTCCTCGCTCTGGCCGCCGCCTGTGGTCCGCTCGCCGCGCCCGCAACGGCGCAGGCGGGCCTGCTCGACTTCCTGTTCGGACCAACCTCCTCGCCCCGCGCTCCAGCGGTGCATGCCCCGCTGGGCGGCTACGATGCGCCGGCGGCCCGGCCTGCTCCGCACCGCTCCGGGGCTGGTGGAGGCGGCAGCGGCCGCAGCGTCTGCGTGCGTCTGTGCGACGGCTACTATTACCCGCTGGAAAGCGTCGCCACGCGCGTCGGCTCCAGCCTCTCCGATTGCGAGGCGAGTTGCCCCGGCGTGGCCATGGGCGTGTTCCGTCACCCGGGCGGGGACTCCATGACGGAGGCGCGCGACGCTTCCGGCCGCCGCTATGGCGACCTCGACGCCGCCTACGCCTACCGCACCGCGCTGGCCCCGGGCTGCGCCTGTCAGCGCACGGGGCGGTCCGTCGCGGGGGACATGACGCTGCGCGCGGGCGACATCGTCGTCACCGCCGACGGCGCGATGGTGTTCCGCGGCAAGGATTCCGGCGAGCACAGGGAGAGCGACTTCCAGGACATCCGCAGCGCGGGCGCATCGCCAAAAGGCGTGTTTGCGCAAGTCGACCGTCTGCTGGGCTTCTCCTTCCAGGAGGGCCGGGCGCGGCAGCCAGCGGCGGAGGTCGCAGGCCGGCCGGCGCCGGACGACATCGTCGTGACGCCGCTGCGCACCGGCGCGATCTCGGCCTCGGCCCAAGCGGAAGCCCAGGGGATCGCCGGCAGGGATGCCCCCGGGGACTCGGGTGCGCCGTCCTCGCCACGCAAGCTCGGCCCGCCGCGCGTCGTGCTGCCCTTGCCAACCGGACGCTGAACGCCGGTTCAGTCTGGAGAGCCCTCCTCGGGCACGAACACTTCCAGCGCCTGCGGCCTCACCATGAACCGGGCCGGCGTCATGCCGCGGAGCTCGCCGTCGACATTGATGTGGCGGGGGCGCGAGGTCACCACCTCGAACCAGGCCCCTTTCTCCGAGCGCACCTCCGGGGCGGCGTGATGCTGCCCGCTGCGGATCGCGGGAGCCAGGATGGCCAGCCGCCACAGCCTCGTGGTCTCCAGGCTGTAGAGATCCAGCTGGCCGTCGTCGATCCGGGCGTCGGGAGCGACCGTCATGCCCGCCCCGTAAAAGCGGCCATTGCCGACCGCGAGCTGCAGCGTTCTGAACCGGGTTGCGCCGTTCGCCCCGCGCAACACGCCGCTGACGCTGCGGGCCCTGAGCACGACCTTCAGCGAGGTGATGAGGTAGCTGAGCGGCCCGAACCGGCGCTTCGTCTCCCGCGTCAGGGATTGCGCCAGCTGCGCGCTGAGCCCGATGCTGGCGACGTTCAGGAATGGCGCGCCGTTGACCTCGCCGACATCGATCCGTCGCGTCACACCGGCCGCGATCACTGCCGCCGCGCCGAGAGGATCCTGCGGCAGGCCCAGGGTGCGGGCGAAGTCGTTTGCGGTGCCGAGAGGCAGCACGCCGAGAGGGAGCCCCGCCGCCATCACCGCGCCGACGGCGCTGCTGACCGTGCCGTCCCCGCCCCCGACGACGACGGCGTCGACATCCCCCGCATGGGTCTTGATGAAGCTCGACAGCCCGTCCGCCTCGCCACGGTAATCGTGACCGATCGTCACCCCCGCGAAGCGCAGCCTGTCCACCACGCGATCGAGCGGCGCGCCGCCGGACCGGGCGGACGGATTGACGGCGAAAAGGATTCGGCGAGGACGCATGCGTGCTGTCGGACCCTGGAAAATGGGAGGAGGATCGGCCGGGACTGCAGACGTCATGGAAAGCCGATCCAGAGAGATCAGATGTGATCATCCGTTGCAGCGGCCACACCTGCGGCATTACGCCGGTGCAACGGCTCAGCCTGCGTCCGGGTTCCCTCGCGGTTCGGGAGCGTGTTCACCCGGCTGCTCCACAGTGCCCCGGCGCTGCAGTTGCACCGCGATCCACCAGCAGAGCATCGCCCAGGCTGCGCCGACGCACCATCCGCCCAGCACATCCGTCGGCCAATGTACCCCCAGATAGACTCGGCTCGCCCCGACCATCAGCGTGAGAAGGATCGCGACGCTGATCACATAGGCCTTCAGCCGCCGCCTCGGACTGACCCTGGCGAGCAGCACGCCCATGGTCAGGTAGGTGATGGCCGACAGCATGGCGTGGCCGCTGGGGAAGCTCAGCGTGCGGACGTCGACGAGATGCGCCACCAGATCGGGCCGCGGGCGGTCGAAGCCGACCTTCAGGAGGGAGCTGAGCAGCGTACCGCCGCCGATGGAGACGGCGAGAAGCAGCGCAGCCCCGCGCTTTCCGTCCATCAGAAGGTAGCCGATGGCGGCCAGCGTGAGCAGGGTCAGCACCGTAAAGCCGCCGAGGCTGGTGAGATCCTTCATCACCAGCTCCAGCCATTCGGGACCGATGGGATCGGACCTATCCAGCGGGTTGCGCAGCGCCAGCAGGATGGCCTGGTCGAAATTGTGCGTCTCACCCTCGCTCACCTCGTCGGCGAGCTTGATGAAGGCGAACAACGCGCCGGTGAGGACGCCGAGGATGACGACGGACCCGAGTTCGAGCCGCAGCGGCAAGCGGGCCAACTTCGAGAGGATGCGCACGGAAACGCCTCGCCTTATCGGGTCTTTCCGACATAGCAGCTTATGCCGGCGGAACAAGGCTCGGGCAGAAATGCCAATTTAGACGCGATGCCGATTGGTCGCGCCAACCCGGTCCATGTGGCTGGAACCCGCACGCCCGACGACGAATTGGGCAGACATGAAGCACAGCCCCGCCCTGGACCGTTCCCCCGATATTTCTGAGCCGGAGTTCAAGGACGACGGGGTCGAGCGGCCCGGCGGTCCCGAGGAAGGCGTCGTCGTCGATCCTCGTGAAGCCGCGCTTTCGGCCGGGCTCACCTATGTCGCTGACGAGGATCCGGGAATCCGCAGACGAAAGGCGGGAACGGGCTTCACCTACCTGGATGCGAAAGGCCGGAGGATTACCGACCCCGCCACGTTGGAGCGCATCCGGAAGCTCGCCATTCCACCCGCGTACCGAGACGTCTGGATCTGCGCCGATCCGGACGGACACATCCAGGCTACCGGACGCGACGCGCGGGGCCGCAAGCAGTACCGCTATCATCCGCGCTGGCGAGAGGTCCGCGACAGCACCAAGTACGAGCACATGCTCGACTTCGCCCGCGCGCTCCCGGCCCTCCGCCAGCGGATCGACCAGGACATGCGCAAGGCGGGCCTCGGGCGCGAGCGCGTGCTGGCGACCGTGGTGAACCTGCTGGAGAACACGCTCATCCGCATCGGCAACGATGAATACGCCAAGCAGAACAAGAGCTACGGCCTGACCACGCTGCGCGATCGGCACGTCAAGATCGATGGGGCGGAGCTGAAGTTCGCCTTCAAGGGCAAGAGCGGCAAGACCTGGAACCTGCGCCTGAAGGACCGTCGCGTGGCGAAGGTGGTGCGCGCCTGCCAGGATCTGCCCGGCCAGCAGCTCTTCCAGTATCTGGACGAGGGTGGCCTGCGCCAGACCGTGACGTCCGCGGACGTGAACGCCTATCTGCGCGAGGCGACGGGCAAGGAGATCACCGCCAAGGACTTCCGCACGTGGGCCGGGACCCTGCTCGCCGCCATGGCGCTCCGAGAATTCGAGCAGCTCGACGGCGAAGCGCGCACCAAGAAGTCCGTCAAGGCGGCCATCGAGCGCGTCGCCGCGCGGCTCGGCAATACGCCGACGATCTGCAGGAAGTGCTACGTGCACCCCGAGATCGTCAGCGCCTACATGGACGGCGCGCTCGGCCAGCCGATGATCGAGGAGCTGGAGAAGGAGGTCGAGGCCGAGATCGCCGAGGATCTCTCCGGCTTGCGTCCTGAAGAGGCCGTGCTTCTGGCTCTGTTGCACCGCCGCCTTGCCGAGCAGAGCGGAAACGACGGGACAAGAGATTCGTGACGCCCCTATTCCTGCGGCGGGATGCAGGCTTTCACGGCCTCGTTGAGCTGCCGGCGCTCGGCTTCCGGCACGGTGGCCAGATCGTTCCGCTTCAGGACTGGTGAGCCGGCCAGCTTGTCGGCGACGCAGGCGCAGGTCGCCTCGCAGAACTCGACGCTGGACCCGCCGCTCACGCAGGTGCGCCGGCAACTCGGTTGGAATTCAAGGCCTTCTCCCGCCCCGGGCCTCACCTGCGCCGGTCCGGCGAGCATCGCGACCACCCAAAGGGCGGACAGCAAGACGGGCTGGTGCCCGAGATAAACGAGCAGGCTGTTCCGGCCCGCAAAGGCGAGCCCGCGCGCGGGAGGGCTCTTGGCCGGGAACGCGGCCAAAACGGCGTCCCATCCCAGCGTCATCGCGATCCGGCCGAAGGCCACGCCGAGCAGCATCGGACCGAGCCAGGGCAGCACCGGCTCATAATCATTGGTCAGCGGCAGGGACTGCGAGAGCCCCAGCCAGTACCAGAACGGGGAATCGAAGACCGTGCTCCGGAAAAAGGCGGGCAAGGCGAACACCGCGGCGGCGGCGGCCAGCGCCAGCCAGAACGGCGCGCGCACGAATGGCAGGGAGAGCAGGCTGCAGATCGCGATGCTGTGCAGGATGCCAAAGAAGATGAACCCCTCCGGCATGGCCAGCCACGTCGCCAGCGAGATCGCCGCCGCCGCAGCCGCCAGGATCCCGAACCGCCGCCAGAACGCCCGCCATTGGATGCCGTCGCCATGCGCCAGCACGAGCCCGACGCCGGCCAGGAACAGGAACGAGCCTGCGATCAGCTTGGCGAAAAGCCGCCAGCCGGGATCGACCCCGGCCTGAATGCTGCTCAGCCGGTAAAAGCCGAGGTCCCAGGTGAAGTGGTAGATCACCATCGCCACGACCGCGAGGCCGCGCGCGACATCGAGCGGGGCGATGCGCGACGGCCGCGAACGCGCAGAGTCGCGTTGAACGGGAGCCGGCGGGAAGGGCGGAGACGGAACGGCGACCATCCGCGTCTTCTACGCGAGCCGCTGCGACCGCGCCACCGGGGCTGCGTGGACGCGGGGTGCTGCTTGCGCAACTGTCAACCCGCTGTAGCTTGTGCTGCGGACAAATTTGTCCGAAGATGGAGCGGGTCGTGGATAAGCGAGATCGGTTCATCCAGGAGCTGAGGGTTCTCGCCCGCGAGCGCGGCTCACTTTCGAGGTTCGCAAGGGCCGAGGTAAAGGCGGGCATGCCCTAATCTTTGTCGGTTCTCGGTTCTCCACATTGCCCAGTCGAGAGATCGATCCAAAAACTGCGTCCAAGATCCGGAAGACCTTGGGCCTCAACTCATGAACGGGGGTTCCATGCTGATGGTCTATGCTTATCCGGCGACCTTCGAGCACGGGGATCAACCGGGCGTCCTCGTGGTCAGCTTTCCCGATATACCGGAGGCCGTCACGGAGGCGGACGATCTCCCTGGGGCACGCGCCGCCGCCATCGACGCGCTGGGACTGGCGCTCCTCACCTATGCTGAGGCAGGTCGGCCTCTACCTGTCCCAACGTCAGGGGTGGGCGAACTCATTCCGGTCGATCCCAGCGTCGCCGCAAAGCTGGCGGTGATCGACACGTTCTCTCGGGCAGGCCTGTCTCGCCGGGCATTCGCGGCCTTGTTGGGCAAAGATGAGCGCGAGGTGCGCCGGATCTTAAGCCCTCGCCACCCCACCAAGCTTCCGGCACTGACCGCAGCTTTGGCGGCCCTCGGAAAGCGGCTTGTGGTGGGCGTCGAGGAACTGCAGCCAGCCGCATGAAAAAGCCCCCGGCCTTGCGGGCGGGGGCTTTTAGGTCCCGAGCTTCTCAGCCGCTCAGTTCAGCATCACGCCCTTCGGCTTGACCTCCGGCGAAACCAGGACGTCGCCAATCTGCAGGCCGGCGGGCCCGGCGGTGACGGGGACGTGCTCGCCGTCTTTCACTTCGCCGGACAGGATCAACTCGGCGAGCGGGTCCTGCACGTTCTTCTGGATCACCCGCTTCAGGGGCCGTGCGCCGTAGGCGGCGTCGTAGCCCTTGTTGGCGAGCCAGTCGCGGGCGGAGGAGTCCAGCTCCAGCACCAGCTTGCGCTCGTCGAGCAGCTTCTGCAGGCGCTTCAGCTGGATGTCGACGATAGCCCCCATCTGCTGCCTCTGCAGGCGGTGGAACAGGATGATCTCGTCGACGCGGTTCAGGAACTCCGGCCGGAAGTGCGAGCGCACCACCGCCATCACCTGGTCGCGTACGGCGTCGGTGTCCTCGCCCTCGGACTGGTTCACCAGGAATTCCGAACCGAGGTTCGAGGTCATGATGATCAGCGTGTTCCTGAAGTCGACCGTGCGTCCCTGGCCGTCGGTGAGGCGCCCGTCGTCGAGCACCTGCAAGAGCACGTTGAACACGTCCGGATGCGCCTTCTCGATCTCGTCGAACAGCACGACCTGATAGGGACGCCGGCGCACCGCCTCTGTGAGGGCGCCGCCCTCCTCGTAGCCGACATAGCCGGGAGGCGCGCCGATCAACCGGGCGACCGAGTGCTTCTCCATGTACTCCGACATGTCGAGGCGCACGAGCGCGGTCTCGTCGTCGAACAGAAACTCGGCGAGAGCCTTGGTCAGCTCCGTCTTGCCGACGCCCGTCGGGCCGAGGAACATGAAGGATCCGATCGGACGATGCGGATCCTGCAGGCCCGCCCGGGCGCGGCGCACGGCGGTGGACACGGCCTCGACGGCCTCCGCCTGGCCGACCACGCGCTTGCCGATCTGCTTCTCCATCTGGAGCAGCTTCTCCCGCTCGCCTTCCAGCATCCTGTCCACGGGCACGCCGGTCCAGCGCGAGACGACCTGGGCGACGTCGTTGGCGGTGACGGATTCGGCCACCAGCGCCGTCTGCTCGCTGCCCTCGACATCCCCGAGCTTTTTCTCGAGATCCGGGATGATGCCGTAGGCGAGCTCGCCCGCTTTCTGGTACTCGCCCTTGCGCTGGGCGTTGGCGAGGTCGGTGCGGGCCTGCTCCAGCTGCTCCTTGAGCTTCTGGGCGCTGCCGAGCTTCTCCTTCTCGGCCTTCCAGCGCGCGGTGAGCGCGGCGGACTTCTCCTCGATGTCGGCGAGCTCGGATTCCAGCCGGCCAAGGCGGTCGCGCGAGGCCGCATCGTTTTCTTTCTTCAGCGCCTCCTGCTCGATGCGGAGCTGAACGATGCGCCGGTCGAGCTCGTCGAGCTCCTCCGGCTTGCTGTCCACCTGCATGCGCAGGCGCGAGGCGGCCTCGTCCACGAGGTCGATGGCCTTGTCCGGCAGGAAGCGGTCGGTGATGTAGCGGTTGGAGAGCGTCGCCGCGGCGACGATCGCGCCGTCGGTGATGCGCACCCCATGGTGCATCTCGTACTTCTCTTTCAGCCCGCGCAGGATCGACACGGTGTCCTCCACCGTGGGCTCCGACACGAAGACGGGCTGGAAGCGACGGGCCAGCGCCGCGTCCTTCTCAACGTGCTTGCGGTATTCGTCGAGCGTGGTCGCGCCGATGCAGTGCAGCTCGCCGCGGGCGAGAGCCGGTTTCAGCAGGTTGGAGGCGTCCATCGCCCCATCGGCCTTGCCGGCGCCGACGAGCGTGTGCATCTCGTCGATGAACAGGATGATGCCGCCCTCGGCGGAGGTGACCTCGTTCAGCACGGCCTTCAGCCGCTCCTCGAACTCGCCGCGATACTTCGCTCCGGCGATGAGCGAGCCCATGTCGAGGGCCAGGAGCTGCTTGTCCTTCAGGCTCTCCGGCACGTCGCCGTTGACGATGCGCAGCGCGAGGCCTTCGGCGATGGCGGTCTTGCCGACGCCGGGCTCGCCGATCAGCACGGGGTTGTTCTTGGTGCGGCGGGACAGCACCTGGATGGCGCGGCGGATCTCCTCGTCGCGGCCGATCACGGGATCCAGCTTGCCTTCGCGTGCGGCTGCGGTGAGGTCTCGGGCGTATTTCTTGAGTGCGTCGTAGGCGTTCTCCGCCGTCGCGTTGTCGGCGGTGCGGCCCTTGCGCAATTCGTTGATCGCGGCGTTGAGCGCCTGCGGAGTCACGCCCGCCTTGGCCAGCGCCTTGCCCGCCTCCATGTCCTTCTCGGTGGCGATGGCGAGCAGCAGCCGCTCCACCGTCACATAGCTGTCGCCCGCCTTCTGGGCGATCTTCTGCGCGGTGTCGAACAGGCGCACGAAGTCCCGCGTCGGCTGCGGCTGGGCCGCGCCGCCCGACACTTTCGGCTGCTTGGCGAGCGCCGCCTCGACATTGGCCAGCGCCATCTTGGCGTCGCCCCCGGCGCGGGTGATGAGGCCTGAGGCGAGACCCTCCTGGTCCTCCAGCAGCACCTTCAGCACGTGCTCGGGCGTGAGCTGCGGATGGCCATCCCGCATGGCGCCCATCTGAGCAGACTGGATGAATCCCTTGGCGCGGTCGGTGTATTTCTCAAAGTCCATGATCGTCCTCCTGCGGCCGCGTGCTCCCGTCCCGGCCCCGGCGGATCGCTCCGCGAGAACCGATCGGCCCGGTCGACGCCCCGTTTCCGACGGCCCCTCTTCGGAGGCGACCGTCCAGCCATCATTGCTGAAGCCATAGATAGGTGTGGCATTTCCACAACGGAAGGGGGGCCGGCGGGAAACGCCAACTTCCCTGAAATCGCGACGCACTGATTGAGTCTGGACGAACAGGAAAACGGACGAAAGTCTCATTCAGAGGCGGGTCGCGCGCCACATCGCAGCAGCAGCCTCGCCGGGGCGGTCCGGCCGTGAGAAGGCCGCCGCTCCGGGCGCTCGTCGAAGGAACCTGCCAAAAAAGCCGCCGGACTTGCGCCCGGCGGCTTGAATTCAGTTTCGTGACGCCGCGATCACTCCCCGGCGGGGGCGTCGTCAGGCAAGGCTACGGCGTCGCGCGGCTTGGCCACGCGGCGGCGGCGAACCTTCACGGGGAAGGCCTCGGCGTCGCCTTCGGCAGCGGCCGGGGTCGCCGGCTGCTCGGGTTCGGGCGCGTTCACCGGACGCACAGGCGCGGTGATGAAGGCGGGAAGACCAGCGGGCTCCGCCGTTTCGACAGGCGCCGACCGTTCCTGTCTCTCGGGGCGCTCCTGTCTCTCAGGGCGCTCCTGTCGCTCGGGCCGCTCCTGTCTTTCAGGACGCTCAGGCCGCTCGTAGCGCGGCTGCTCTTGCCGGAACGCCTCCTGGCGGGGAGCCTGGTCCTGCCTCGGCTGTTCTTGCCTCGGCTGCTGGTCCTGCCGGGGTTGCTGGTCCTGTCGGAAAACCTGCTCGCCGCGCTGATCCGGGCGCTGGCCGCGCCGGTTGAAGCGGTCGTCGCGGCGCGGCTGGAACTCACCGCGCGGCGCGTTGGGGTCGCGCGGCTCGCGGGGCTGCTGATCGCGAGGCTGGAAGTCGCGCTGCTCGCGGGGCTGGAAGTCCCGGGGTTCGCGCTGCTCGCGAGGCTCACGGGCCTCGCGCGGCTGGAACTCGCGGGGTTCGCGCTGTTCGCGCGGCTGGAAGCTGCGCGGCTGGAAGTCCTGCTCGGCGTCCTGACCCTGCGGGAAGCGCACTTCCGGCTGCGGAGATCCGTTCATGTAGGGCGAGTCGTCGTCGGCGTCCTCGTCGGTCGTCTCGGTCTCGAACCGGAAGCCGGGGTTCTGCTGGCGATACTGCTCCTGCGCCGCTGCGATGAGGCGCAAATAGTGCTCGGCGTGCTGCAGATAGCTTTCCGCCGTCACGGGATCGCCGGAGGCCTGCGCATCGCGCCCGAGCTGCAGGTACTTCTCGGCGATGTGCTGCGCCGTCCCGCGGATCTTCACATCGGGGCCGTTCGACTCATAGCTGCGCGACAGCGGGTTTGGACCCTTGCCCCCACCACCGCCTCCATTGGAGCGATTGCGACCGCGCATGCGCTTGTTGTTCTGATGATTGGGTCTCATCGAACGTCCTTCATTACGATTCAGGTCAAATCAACATCATCGGCCGGATCATCTCGGTCCAATCCCAGTCGCGCCAATACACGGCGGATTCCACGCGGAATCACAAGTCATGCAGGCCGTCCGGGTTTGGTCGAGGCGTTCAAGCCATCAGATTCCGTTTTCGCGGCAAAGCGAAAGTGCTGTGGCATCCACACCTGCCGCACCGTGCGGATCAGGGGACGACACTCTTGCCGGAGCATATCGCCGGTACCGAACCTGCCTGTCGGCAAATCAAGTGAACCCGGAGAGCATTCCCGTGAGCCAACGTCAACGATGTTGCGACGGGATTGATCTCAACGGACCGAGCCTGCGCTGATTTGCGCCACTACGTCCGACGATTCCATTGTTGCGACCCTATTCGCTTCCGCTGCCGAAACCAAGCTTTTTTCAGCGCGGCGCACCGCTTTTTTCCTGCGAGGTTAGCGAATTGCTGGGCCGGAAACCCGCTTTCACAACACGCTCGTGGAAGAGTCGTTCCTGCTCCGACAAGGATAGCAGCGGATTTCAATCCCGGCGAAGCACGAGCGCGCGGGGGCGCGAGCCGAAATCCGCGAAAGGGCCTTCAACAGAGAATCCTTCGCTCCGGAATAGGGCGGAGACGCTTTCCGCCTGGTCCGAGCCGATCTCCAGGGCGACGACGCCGCCATTGGCCAGGAGGGTCGACGCCTCGGCGGCGATGGCGCGGTAAGCGTCGAGCCCGTCCATTCCGCCGGACAGGGCGAGAATGGGATCGTGAACGCGGACCTCCGGCTCCAGGCCAGCGATCACCGGTTCGGGAATATAGGGAGGGTTGGAGACGACGAGGTCGAACGGCCCCGCGGCGGCGACCTCTTCCGCCTTGGTCCAGTCGGAAACGTGAAAAGCGGCCCGGTCGCCGACGCCGTTGCGCGTCGCATTGAAACGGGCCGTCTCGACCGCTTCAGGCGACAGGTCCACGCCAACGCCCGTCGCCCCCGGCAACTCCTTGAGCAAGGCCACGAGGAGCGCGCCGCTGCCAACCCCCAAATCGACGATCTTCAATCCATCGCTGGCATGGCGCCGGTCCTTCAACGCGATCAGCGCGGCGGCGACAACCGTCTCGCTGTCAGGGCGCGGCACAAGGGTCGCGGGTGACAGCGTGAACGGCAGGCTCCAGAACTCCCATTCCCCGAGGATGCGGGCTACCGGCTCTCGCGTGAGGCGGCGCTTCACATTCCGGCTGAGCTTTTCAGCGGAGGCCTCCCCCAGCGGCTCGCGCGGCGCGCGGATCAGGTCGGCATGCTGCAGGCCGGCGGCGTCGAGCATCAGAAGGCGCGCGTCGCGCTGGGCCGTCTCGATGCCGGCCGCGCGGAACACCTCGCCAAGGCCCTTCAGCGCGGCGAGCCGAGTCGTGGAGGCGTCCAAGGTGAACACGTCGCCGTCGGGCAGGGGGAAGTCGGTCATGATGTCATCCCTTGCGGTCGGCTCACCAGAAGCTCGGCCAAGCTCTCCGTCATTGCGAGGAGCAAAGCGACGAAGCAACCCAGAGGGTGGGAAGGTGTCACTGTAGTGGCCAACTCCCGGCTCCTGGGTTGCTTCGCTGCGCTCGTAATGACGCCGCTTCGATCGCCCTACCCCATCGCCTGTGCGGCCAGCAGCGTGGCCTGATGTTCCGTCACCAGCGCGTCGATCATCTCGTCCAGCGACGTGCCGTCCATCACTTGCGGCAGCTTGTAGAGCGTCAGGTTGATCCGGTGGTCCGTCACCCGCCCCTGAGGGAAGTTATAGGTCCGGATCCGCTCTGATCGATCCCCCGAGCCCACCTGCGAGCGCCGGTCAGCCGAGCGTGCCTGATCGAGCTTCTGGCGCTCCATGTCGTAGATGCGGGTTCGCAGCAGGTCCATGGCCCGCGCCCGGTTCTTGTGCTGCGAGCGCTCCTCCTGCACGAACACCACAATGCCCGTCGGCAGATGCGTGATGCGGATCGCGCTTTCGGTCTTGTTGACGTGCTGCCCGCCCGCGCCCTGGGCGCGCATGGTGTCGATCTGGAGGTCTTTGTCGTCGATGGCGACGTCGACCTCCTGCGCCAGCGGCAGCACGGCGACAGTGGCGGCGGAAGTGTGGATCCGCCCCTGCGTCTCGGTCGCCGGCACGCGCTGCACGCGGTGCACGCCACTCTCGAATTTCAGGCGCGCAAAGACGTTCAGGCCGTGGATCTCCGCGACAATTTCCTTGTAGCCGCCCATCGTGCCTTCGCTCTCCGACAGGATCTCGACCTTCCAGCGCTTCAGGTCGGCGTAACGCTGGTACATGCGGAAGAGGTCGCCGGCGAAGAGCGAGGCCTCGTCGCCGCCCGTGCCGGCGCGCACTTCGAGGATGACGCCGCGGGCGTCCGCCTCGTCCTTGGGCAGGAGCATCAGCCGGACCTGCTGCGCCATCTCTTCGCAGCGATCCTCGATCGCCCGCCGCTCCTCCTCGGCGAGCGCCCGCATCTCGGCGTCCGTCGCGGGATCGGCCAGCATGGCGGCGAGGTCGTCTCGCTCCTTCTGGACAGCCTGCAGCGCCCGCACCGCCTCCACGACGGGCTCGATCTCCGAAAGCTCCCGCGAAAGGGCGACGAAGGTCTCGGAATCCGCGCCGCTCGCCAGCCGGTCGTTGATCACGGCGTGCCGCGTCAGGATGGCGTCGAGCTTGTGGAGAGGAAGGGGTGCGGCCATGCGGCGAAGGGGGCTCTGGTCGGGAAGGGGTGAGGGCGGCCGGGGGGGGGCGCCGGCAGGCACGAAGGCCCGCTAGACCGGGATGCCGTGGTCCTGGGCGTAGGATACGAGGTGCGGCCTGATGGTCTTCTGGCCGTCCCTGGCGTCGACCAGCGGCTGCAGGAACGCCGTCAACTCGGCGAGATCGAGCGACATCAGCATCGCCTTGACCGGGCCGATGGAGGCCGGCGACATCGACAGCGCCCGGAAGCCGAGCCCCAGCAGCGCCATCGCCTCGATCGGCTTGCCCCCGAGTTCCCCGCACAATGTGACGGGGATGCCGGCCCTGACGCCGACCTCGGCCACCATGCGCAGCGCACGCAGGCATGAGGGATGCAGCGGGTCGAAGCGATCCGCCATCATCGGGTTCTCCCGGTCGGCCGCGAACAGGAACTGCATGAGGTCGTTGGAGCCGACCGACAGGAAGTCCGCATGTCCTGCCAACTCGTCGAGTTCGAACAGGAGCGACGGCACCTCCACCATCACCCCGAGCTTCACCGCCGTCGGGGCAAGGTGGTTGTGCCGCTCGAGATGGGCGCGCTCCCTAGCCACGATAGCCTTCGCCCGCACGAACTCGTCACAGGTCGCGACCATCGGGAACATGATGCGGATCTCGCGCCCCCCCGCAGCCTTGAGCAAGGCGCGCAGCTGCGCCCTCAGCAGGCCCGGCCGGTCGAGCCCGATGCGGATCGCCCGCCAGCCGAGCGCCGGGTTCTCCTCCTCCACCTTGCGCATGTAGGGGAGCACCTTGTCGCCGCCGATGTCGAGCGTGCGGAAGGTGACGGGCTTTTCGCCCGCGCTCTCCATCACCATGCGATACAGCGAGAGCTGTTCGCTGGTGGATGGCAGCCGGGCGGCGATCATGAACTGCAGTTCGGTGCGGAACAGCCCGATGCCATGGGCGCCGGTCTCCTCCACATGCGGAAGGTCGACGACCAGGCCCGCGTTGAGGTGCAGGGCGACGGGAACCCCGTCGCGCGTCACCGACGGCAGGTCCTTGAGCTTGCGATACTGCTCCTGCCGGCGCGCGCGCAGCCGCGCCTTCTCGCGGAACGCTCCCTCCACGTCCGGCTGCGGGCGGACATGCACCTGTCCGACGCCGCCGTCGACGATGATGGCGTCGCCAGCCTCGACGAGGCTGGTGACGTTCTCCACGTCGCCGATGGCGGGAATTCCCAGCGCGCGCGCCACGATTGCGATGTGGCTGGTCGGGCCGCCCTCCTCCAGCACGAGGCCGCGCAGGCGGGAGCGGTCGTAGTCCAGCAGCGCGGCCGGCCCCATCGAGCGCGCCACCAGGATGGCGTTCTCCGGCAGCTCGGACGTCTTCTGAACCATGTCCTGCCCGACGAGCCGGTGCAGGAGGCGGTTGGCGAGTTCATCGAGATCGTGCAGGCGCTCGCGCAGGTAGGGGTCCGTCTGCCGCAGCATCTTGGCGCGGTTGTCGGACTGCACGCGCTCGACCGCGGCTTCCGCGGTCAGGCCTGAGCTCAGCGCCTCGCGGAGGCGGCGCAGCCAGCCCTGGTCGTGGGCGAACATGCGGAAAGTCTCGAGCACCTCCCGGTGCTCCCCGCCGTGGGAGACATCGCCCCGGTCGATCAGGCTGTCGATCGAGGAGCGCAGGTCGGCGATAGCCTCCTCCAGCCGCCGCATCTCGCGCGCCGGGTCGTCGGCAATGATGTTGGCGACGACGACGCGCGGCTCGTGCAGCAACGCGTGGCCGAGGCCGACGCCGTCCGAAAGCGGCAGTCCATTGAGGCTCACGGGACGGCGCAGCGCGATGTCGGCGCCGGGCCGCACCAGGGCCTGCAGCTCGCCGGACGCGATGATCTCGGCCAGGACCATGGCCGTGGTCTGCATCGCCTCCACTTCCTCTTCGGAATAGAGGCGATGTGCACGGTTCTGCACCACCAGCACGCCGAGCGTGTTGCCGGCCCGCAGCACCGGCACGCCGAGGAAGGACTGGTAGATCTCCTCGCCCGTCTCCGGCTTGTAGGAGAAAGAAGGATGCGACTGCGCGTTGGGCAGGTTGAGCGGCTGGGCCTTCTGGGCGATCAGGCCGACAAGCCCCTCACCCGCCGTCATGGTGGTGAGGTGGACCGCGTCGCGGTTCAGGCCTTCGGTGGCGTAGAGCTCCAGCGTGCTGTCGGCGCGCAGCACGTAGAAGGAGCAGACCTCCGCCACCATGTTGTTGGCGATGAGGACGACGATCTTGTCGAGTCGCGCCTGCGCACTGACCGGCTCCGCCATGACCTCGCGGAGGCGGCGCAACAGCAGGCGCGGACCGCCGAGAGCGCCTCGCATGAATCCTTCCTCAGATGCATCCGACCCGTCCGCCCTGGCGTCCGAATCGTGGGGAACGCGCCGACCGCATCCCGTCCCACCGTTTAAACCAGCCTCGCATCACAATGCAAAGTCCGGACCGGCGAGGTTCAGGCGGGGATTCGATTCAAAACGTTCAGGCCTTGTCCAGGCCGTACAGGGAATGGAGCGTACGCACCGCAAGCTCCGTATAGGCGGCGTCGATCAGAACCGAGAACTTGATCTCCGAAGTGGTGATCGCGCGAATGTTGATGCCCTTCTCTGCGAGAGCCTTGAAGGCGCGCGCCGCCACGCCCGCGTGGCTTCGCATTCCGATGCCGATCGCCGAAACCTTCACGAGGTCGGTCGCACCCTGCAATGACGCGTAGCCGATGTCATCGCGCAGGCGTCCCAGGATGGCCGTCGCGCGTTCGTGATCCGCCGTGGGGACCGTGAAGGTGATGTCGGTCGTCGTGGTGTCGTCAGAGACCACCTGGATGATCATGTCGACGTTGATGTTGGCATCGGCGAGAGGCATGAAGATGGTCGCGGCCACGCCGGGCTTGTCGGCCACACGGCGCAGCGTGATCTGGGCTTCGTCCCTGGAATAGGCGATGCCGGTGACGATCTGCTGTTCCACGATCTCCTCCTCGTCGCAAATCAGGGTCCCGGCCTGCGGGTTCGCCGGGTCGTCGAAGGACGAGCGCACGAAGGTGCGCACCTTGTGCACCATCGCAAGCTCGACGGAGCGCACCTGAAGCACCTTGGCCCCGAGCGAGGCCATCTCGAGCATCTCCTCGAAGGCGACCTTCTCCAGCCGCCGGGCCTTGGGTACGATCCGCGGGTCGGTCGTGTAGACGCCGTCCACGTCCGTGTAGATGTCGCAGCGGTCCGCGCCGATGCCGGCCGCGATGGCGACCGCGCTGGTGTCCGAGCCGCCGCGCCCCAGGGTCGCGATGCGGCCGGTCGGCCGGTGCACGCCCTGGAAGCCCGAAACCACGGCCACCTCGCCGCGCGAGAAACCTTCGAGGATGCCGGCGCCCTCGACGCCTGCGATGCGGGCCGCGCCGTGCGCCTCATCGGTGAGGATCGGCACCTGCCAGCCCTGCCAGGAGCGGGCCGACAGGCCGATGTCCTGCAGAGCGATGGCCAGCAGCCCTGACGTCACCTGCTCGCCGGACGCCACCACGACATCGTACTCGCGGGGATCGTACAGCTTGGACGCCTCGCGGCACCAGCCCACGAGCTCGTTGGTCTTGCCGGACATGGCGGACACCACGACGGCCACCTCATGACCGGCCGCGACCTCGCGTTTCACATGCTGCGCGACATTGCGGATGCGTTCGATGGTGGCGACGGACGTCCCGCCGAATTTCATGACGAGACGGGCCATGGCGGTCTCGGTTTCGCTTTCAACAAGGAGGAGGAGCTCTGCAGCCTTGCGCCGCGTCGCCCCCTGTCGGAAAAGGGCGCACACTCATGACGGCGGCGATCCGGGCTGTCAACCGGAGCCGTTGGGCGTAAACCGCTCGACGAAGTTCGCAAGTGGAGAGCGCATATGACTACCCAGGGTTCGGCGGAACGCGCGGCGGCGCGCGCAGGGGGCACCGTCGACGCGTCGGAGGTCGCCCGTTTCGAGCGCATCGCCCGGACCTGGTGGGATCCCGACGGGGCCATGAAGACGCTTCACAAGTTCAATCCGGTCCGCCTCGCCTTCATCCGGGACCGGATCTGCGAGGCGTTGGACCGCGATCCTCGCTCGGCAGCCCCGCTCGCCGGCCTCAGTCTGCTCGACGTCGGCTGCGGCGGCGGTCTGTTGTGCGAGCCTCTGGCCAAGCTCGGCGCAGACGTCATGGGCGTGGATCCCGCCCCGACGAACATCGAAGTGGCGCGGCTGCATGCGCAGAAGTCCGGCTCGCCGGCCTCATACCGGCAGGCGACCGTTGAGGAGGTCGTGGCGGAGGGCAGGCGCTTTGACGTCGTGCTGGCCATGGAGGTCGTCGAGCACGTCGCCGACGTCGACCTGTTCGTGAGCAGCTGCTGCCAGGCGGTGGCACCCGGCGGCTTCCTGTTCATGGCGACCCTGAACCGGACGAAGCGGGCCTTCGCGTTGGCCATCGTGGGCGCGGAATACGTCCTTGGCTGGCTGCCCAGGGGCACTCACCAGTGGGAGAAGTTCGTCACCCCGGACGAACTCGCGGCCGCAATAGCGGCGGGCGGCCTCACTGTCCAGGAGGAGACAGGGGTCGTCTACAATCCGTTCACCGGGCGCTGGAGCGCCTCGCAGGACACCGCGGTCAACTACATGATCCTCGCACGCTGAAATGCGCCTCGTTCAGGCGAGCGCCCGATCGAGCGCGGCGAGGGCTTCACGATCCAGTTGCTCGAGCACGATGTGCGCCAGGCCGTGCTCCGCGGCGAGAACGCGCGCCGGAATGAGCCCGACGCCATCGAGCCGCAGGATTCCGATGCGGCCGACATGCGCCTGCAGCCGCTCCTTGGTCCGGATCTCGTAATCGCCGCGGCCGGCGCGTGAGACGGTCACCGCGAACACGCCATCCGACAGCGCGAAATGGCCGTAGAGCTGGAAACGGCCGTACTCCGGGGAGTGACCGCCGGTCGGTTCGCTCATGCGCAGGCCGTCCTCGGCCTTGTCTGATCCGAAGAGAGATTCCAGGCCCACCATCACGTCGTGGGCGTCCCTCGCGGCGCGGCCTGCCTCCTCCATCACCTCGAAGCAGCGAAGGCTTGTATCCTCCACGTGGGTGCGTTCGTCGTCGACGAGCTGCGCGATCCTCGCGGCTTCGATCGAGGAGGCCGCGATCTCGCTCGCGCTGCCGGTCTGGAGCTCCAGCGCCTCTGCGACAGTGCCGAAGGCGCTGTGCAGTTCAGTGATCGCATCGCCCAATGCGCCGACGTCGTCGATGCTGCGATAGGCGCTTCCGCGCACGCGCTCGATGACCGAGGAGATCTCCTCTGTGGCCTTCTGCGTGGCGAAGGAGAGCGACTTCACTTCCGAGGCGACGATCGAGAACCCGCGGCCGGCCTCGCCGGCGCGCGCCGCCTCGATCGCAGCATTGAGGGCGAGCAAGTTGGTCTGCCGCGCCAAGCCCGCGATCATGCCCACGATGGCCCCGATCTCGTTGACGGACTCGCCGAGGCTGCGGACACCGTCGCGCGCCCTGGCTGCATGACCATTGACGCCCTCCGCAATCCGCTGGGACCGGTGCACCTGGTCGGAGATCGTGAGGCTGGTCAGGCGCAGGCCGTCGATGGCCTCGGAGATGGCGGCAGCGGTGTCGCGCGCCGCGCCGGTCGCGCTGGCGAGCTTGCCGGTGCCCTGTGCGACGCCGGTCACAAGCGCCATGGCGTCGTCCAGACGCTCGCGCAATTGAAGGTTCGAGCCGACGAGGTTGCGGGCGCTCTGCAACGCCCAGCCGGGCGGTTTCGCATCGCTCCGGTTCGCCACGGATGGACTGGGCGAGAACGCGGCCGGCGGCGCCGCCTTTGGAGACGCGCTTGCAGCCGCTCCCGAGACGTTGAAGCCCTTGTCATCCGGAGGCGTGCGCTTATCGAACAATCCGAACATGGATACTGACCGGGTGATGAACTGAATTCTACAAGATCACCACTAGATGAACGCAGTTAAGACTTCGTTTCGGCTGAGAATAACTCTAAGTTGCAATTAGTATTTAATACAATCTCGGATTGGCTCAGTTTTGCTTTGAAGGAGACATGGGAAGCGGAATGGCGTCGATGCCTTCTTCCGCCAGAGCGCGCGCTTCCTCCACGCTCGCTTCGCCGTAAATGGCCTTGAATTCGCTCAGGCCCTCATGCATCCGCCGCGCCTCCTCCGCAAACCGAGGGCCGACGTTCTCGGCCGTGGCGAGGACGTGGTCCCGGACTGCCTTCAGGAGATCCCGGAACGCCTTTTCCCGCTCGCCAAGGAGCGCGACGGGCCCCGACGTGCCGGCGGCCGGCTGCGGCGAGGAGATTTCTTCTGCCTGCGGAGCGGAATTCACAGGTTCCGCCTTTGGAGACGAGTGATCACGATCGGTCCGCGCCACCGAAGGGGACATGATCTGTTTGCGGACCTTCGCCGCGCCACACTGCGGGCACGACACCAAGCCCTTGCCTGCAAGATCATCGAAGGAAGCGCTGTCGCGAAACCACGAGTCGAACCCGTGGCCATTCTCACAGGCAAGAGCATACCTGATCATGGATGCCGCCGGCCTGCGGGGCGGCCCCTCACGCGGTCATCGCCGAGGCGAGGGATGGATGCCCCGCCACTTCGACCTTGAAGCTCCTGGTATGCTGCGACGTTGGAATGCGGCCTCTCGCATCCGCCACGGCGGCGAGATCGATCACAGCCCCGAACACGCCGGGTTTGTCGTCCCCCTCGACCAGCACCTTGCCCCAGGGATCGACGATGATCGAATGCCCGAAAGACTCCCGCCCGTCCTCATGCTGTCCCGCCTGCGCCGCGGAGATCATGAACGATCCGGTCTCGATGGCCCGGGCGCGCTGCAGCACGACCCAGTGCGCCTCGCCGGTCTGACGCGTGAAGCAGGACGGTGCGGAGAGGATGCTCGCTCCCGCCTCCGCCAAAGCCTTGTAGAGGTGAGGGAACCGCAAGTCGTAGCATATGGTCATGCCGAGCCGCCCGGCGGGAAGATCGGCCGCAACGGCCTTGTCGCCACCCGTATAGGTGCGGGACTCGCGCCAGCTCTCCCCATTCGGAAGGTCGGCGTCGAACAGGTGCAACTTGTCGTAACGAGCGGCGATCTCGCCTGCGGCATCGATCAGGAACCCGCGATTGGCGACCTTCCCGTCCTCACGCAGGATGGCGAGCGAGCCTAAATGCAGGTGTAGGCCGAGTTCCCGGGCGAGATCCCGGAAGGCGGCCAGGGAGGCGTCTTTCTCCTCCAGCGCGATCCGGCTGAAGAGGATGTCGCGATGCCGGCAGACGGCGTTGGTCATCTCCGGCGTCTGCACATACGACGCGCCCTGCCCCGCCGCCTCGCGGATCAGCCCGGTGGCCTGGTCGAGATTGGCGGCAGGATCCATGCCCGACCGCATCTGGATGCAGGCGGCCGTGAATGGCGCGTTGGAAAGGGTCATCGGTGTTCCTGTATCAAGCGGCCAGGAGCGAATCGAGTTTGCCGGCGGCGTCCAGATCGTGAAGGTCGTCGCAACCGCCGATGTGCTGCTCGCCGATGAAGATCTGCGGCACCGTCCGCTGGCCGTTGGCGCGCTTGGCCATGTCGGCCTGCGCATCGCCCCTCGACACGTCGATCTCTTCGAAAGCGACCTTCTTGCTGGTCAGGAGGTCCTTGGCCGCGTGGCAATAGGGGCACCACGACTTGGTGTAGATGGTGACGTGAGGCATGTGTCGTCCGTGCTGTTCCGTGCGGCTGCACGCCGCGTTCGGGTGAAATATAGGGGTCGCTGCGGCGTTGGCCAATCCCGGCGCGGCGCGCCATCGTCCGCGTCCGGCGGTTTCGCACGATCCGTCATGGGGCGGAGCAGACGCGGGCGAAGGTGAGCACGTCGACGGAGCGCGCGCCGGCGCGGAGCAGAACGCGGCTGGCCGCGTTGGCGGTCGCCCCTGTCGTGAGCACGTCGTCGATGAGCACAAGCCGCCTTCCGGCGATCGCCGCCCGCGCCTCGTCAGGTACTTTGAAGGAGCCTTGCAGGTTGAGGGCGCGCTCATTGCGCGAAAGACCCACCTGCGAGCGCGTGGCTTTCACGCGGCGCAGCACGTCCGGCCAAAGCGGCAGGCCGCAGGCCTGGCCGACGAAGCCGCCCAGCACCGCCGCCTGGTTGGAACGCCTGGTCCAGAGCCGGATCCGGTGCAAGGGAACAGGCAGCAGCGCGTCGGCGTCCGCGATAAGCTCCGCGCCGGCCCGGGCCATCCACAACCCCATGGCCCGCCCGAGCTCCAGCCGGTCCTCGAACTTCAGCCGATGCACCATCTCGCGCGCCGGTCCGTCGTAGCGGGTGACGGCCCTGGCGCGGCCGAACACGGGCGGCTCGGCCAGCGCGGCGGGCGACAGCAGGCCCGGCCCCATTTCCACCGCAAAGGGCGTCCCCAGCCTCTCGCAATAGGGACGTTCGATGAGCGGCATGGTGCGCCAGCACGGGCCGCAGAGGCCGTGCGGCTCGGCCGCCGGGCCGCCACAGGCGATGCAGGACGCGGGATAGATGAGGTCAATCAGAGAAGAACCCGCGAACTCGGCTCCTCTCGCCAGCCCTCGCACGATCCGTTGGACCACCGCGCGTGTGTGTCGAGCGGCCCCAGCGCGCCGCTGCGTCGCCTCGGCTGCTTCCCCCGCGCCTTCGGGTTCATCTCCGATGTCGCTCATGGCCAGATGTCGCTCATCGGCATGAGACTATGCCCGCCGGCCGAGGCAGGCAGCACTCGTTTGGCGCGAAGACTGCGCGGCCCGGCTTTGACCTTGCGCATCGGCCGCCCCATAACCGGGCGACAGCCGCCGCCGAGCATCCCGCCATGTGCGCCGCCCCCTTGATTTTCGATCGATCGCTGTTGCGGGCTCGGCTCGGCCGCGCCGCCCGCCTGCGGGACGACGGAGCGGCTTTCCTGGTCGAGCGGGCCGCGGCCGACCTCTCGGACCGCATGGCGGCGGTGCTGCGCAGCTTCGCTGTCGCGGGCGACATCGGCACGCCAACGGGGCACGCCGTCGCCGCTTTGCGTGCGTCCGGGCAGGTCGAGACCGTACTCCGCCTCGCCCCTTCGCCAAGCATGGAGAAAAGCGCCGTTCCCACGGCGGTTGCCGACGAGGAGCGCCTTCCCCTGGCGGACACGAGCATCGACCTCGCGGTCTCTCTGCTGGCCCTGCAGTCCGTCAACGACCTTCCGGGCGCGCTGACTCAGATCCGCCGGGCGTTGCGGCCCGACGGGCTGTTCCTAGGTTGCCTGGTCGGAGGAGGAACGCTTGGCGAACTGCGCCAGGCTTTCACCGTGGCCGAAGCCGAAGTGGAAGGCGGCGCAAGCCCTCACGTGGCGCCGTTCGCGGATGTGCGGGACCTCGGCGGATTGCTGCAACGGGCCGGCTTCGCCCTGCCGGTGACGGACCTGGACAGCCTCACCGTGCGCTATGCCGATCCGTTCGCGCTGCTCCGGGATCTGCGCGCCATGGGCGCGACAAACGTGCTCGTCGCCCGTCGTCGCACGCCGCTGCGCCGCGCGACGCTCCTTCGCATGGCCGAGGTCTACGCCGAGCGCTTCGCCGACCCCGACGGGCGGGTCAGGGCCACGTTCGAACTCGTTTGGTTGTCCGGATGGGCCCCCCACGAGAGCCAGCAGAAGCCGCTCAAGCCGGGATCGGCGAAAGCAAGGCTCGCCGACGCCCTCGGCGTGGTGGAGAACCCGACAGCAACGAATGGCTTGAAGCCAAAGGACTGAAAGACCGTCTCAGGTCCGGCGCGCATCCTCGACCATCGCCCGCACTCCGGCGCGCAACTGGATCACGTCGTTGGAGAGCGCGATCAGGTCGAAGCCGCGCCGCAGCAACTCATGGGCGCGCTTGCCGTCCATCGAGAACACGGCAGACGCCTTCTTGTGCGCCCGGCAGCGGGCGACGGTATGGTCGAGCGCCGTCCAGACGTCCGCATGCCCGGCGTCGACATGGCCGCCATTCGAGAGCGCGATGGAAAGGTCCGAGGGTCCGACCAGCACGCCGTCGATGCCCGGCACGGCGAGGATGTCGTCGAGCGCCGCCAGCGCCTCGCGGGTTTCGATCATGGCGAGGGTTGTGGTGAGCGCGTTCGCCTGGGCGAGGTACTCGCCGGGCTTCAATCCGGACAGGTTCATGGCCAGGGCCGGGCCCCAGCTCCTTTGGCCGAGCGGCGGGAACTTCGTGAACTGCACGAGGGCCCTGGCGTCCTCGACCGAGTTGACCATCGGCGCGATGATGCCGGAAACGCCGAGGTCCAGCACGCGTGAGGCGGTGGCGAAGTCGCCCACCGGAATCCGGACCAGCACAGGCTTGCCGGTCACCGCGACGTGGGGAACCGTCTGCACGACGCAGGCGAGGTCCATGGCGCCATGCTGCATGTCCAGCGTGACCGCGTCCACGCCCTCGCGGGCGATGAGGCCAGCGATGAGCGGATCGGGGATGCCGACCCATCCCGTGAGAAGGCCCGAGCCGCCGCCGAGGCGCTTGGCGAGGCTGGAATAGGCCTGTTCTGGGATGGCGCTGGTCATGGTGGGCTGTCTCCCGGGCGGGTCCGGCCTGCTCGCCGGGCTCCTGGCTTCGATGACCCCGCGCGAGCGCGCCGGGACAGCGAGACTAGAAGGTCGGCGGCGAAGGCGGCAAGCGTCTCGCCGCGCACGCCTGCCCTGTTCCCCAAGGGCAGCGCCCGAAAAGCCGGACCGGGATCAGCGGCCAGCTTCGACGTCGTTGATCGCTGTGGCGAGCAGCTCGGTCATCTTGCTTCGGATCTCCGTCTCGGACTTCGAGACGCCGGCTGCGTCGAGATCGCCCTTCACCTTGCGGACCACGTCGTCGTCGCCAGCCTCCTCGAAATCGGCGAGTACGACCGCCTTGGCGTACTCGGCGGCCTCGGCGCCTGCCTTGCCGAGCTGGCCGGCGGCCCAAAGGCCGAGCATCTTGTTGCGGCGGGCCATCGCCTTGAAGCGCAGCTCCTGGTCCATGGCGAACTTGCGCTCGAACGCCTCTTCACGCTTGTTGAACGTCGTCATTGATCCCTCTCCGGTCGGGCCTCGAGCGCCCTGTTCATGGCGGCCATCCCGAGATCCGGCGCAGCATGCCGCCTGCAGCCGGGTCCAGTGGACCGTCCTCGCACCCATATGGGGGCCCGAGGGCAACTTCGCCATAAGGCCGAGCTGTAACTTGCGTTGCACTGCGGCAGGCCTCATATACCCACAAGCGGCGAGGCCGGACAGGTGTCACGAGCACCGGTCCGGCCGCTCGTCGTTGTACTCGGGGTCCCGATCGGATAGGTTCGGACACGGGTGCGCTGGCGGGACTCGCCCGGATTTCGATGCACATGCGCCCGCCTCTCGCCGCGGACGTTCTCCCAGGGGAGCCACGGCCGTCTATGGATTTCCTCAAAACACGGTACACGCCGATGAACCGCCGCCGTCGCATCTACGAAGGCAAGGCCAAGGTCCTCTATGAAGGTCCGGAGCCGGGAACGCTGATCCAGCACTTCAAGGACGACGCGACCGCCTTCAATGCCAAGAAACACGAGGTGATCGACGGCAAGGGTGTGCTCAACAACCGGATCTCGGAGTACATCTTCCAGCACCTCAACGACATCGGGGTGCCCACGCACTTCATCCGCCGGCTGAACATGCGCGAGCAGCTCATCCGCGAGGTCGAGATCATTCCGCTCGAGGTCGTGGTGCGCAACGTCGCGGCAGGCTCGCTGGCGACCCGTCTCGGAATCGAGGAAGGCACGCAGCTGCCGCGCTCGATCATCGAGTTCTATTACAAGAACGACGCGCTCAACGACCCGATGGTGTCGGAAGAGCACATCACGGCCTTCGGCTGGGCGACTCCGCAGGAGATCGACGACATCATGGCGCTGGCCATTCGGGTCAACGACTTCCTGTCCGGCCTCTTCCTGGGCGTCGGCATCCGCCTCGTCGACTTCAAGATGGAGTGCGGACGGCTCTGGGAAGGCGACATGATGCGCATCGTCGTCGCAGACGAGATCTCGCCGGACTCGTGTCGGCTATGGGACATCAAGTCCAACGACAAGCTCGACAAGGACCGCTTCCGCCGCGACATGGGCGGCCTCGTGGAGGCCTACACCGAAGTCGCCCGCCGCCTCGGCATCATCGCCGAGAACGAGCGCGTGACGACCGGCGGGCCCAAGCTGGTGCAGTGATCCAAGCTCTCGCGTGAATTCGGCAAAGGGCTCGCTTCGGCGGGCCCTTTTGCTTGGGGCATTGGAGCGCGGCGCTGAGGTTCCCACGGCTTTTCCGATGTTCAGGGATCGCCTATGATCACGGACTTCGGAGATTTCGACCGTGTCTCATGTTTCAACTGATCGATTGCGGATGAGCTTTGGCGAGTTTGTCGCCTTCCTCGACACGCGCCCGGACGAAGAGAAGTGGGAGCTTGTCGAGGGGAGGCCCGTCCTGAGCCCGTCGCCTGTTTATGTTCACCAGATTGTCGTCAGAAACCTCATCGTAGAACTCGCCACCCGGCTGCGGTCGCTGGTTCCCAGGTTCGTCGCGATCCCTGGGATCGGCGTAAAGGTCGACGAGTTCAACGCACCGGTCCCCGACGTGATGATCCGCCCCCTAGACAGCCTCGACGGCAGCTTCTGTGACGACATGAGCGTGGCCTTCGAAGTGCTTTCCCCGGGCACCGCCCGCCGCGACCGCAAGTGGAAGCGGCAGGTCTACGCCGCCCTGCCGGCCCTTCAGCATTACGTCATCATCTCGCCCAAGGCCGTCGACGCGACGGTGTTCAATCGGGCCGACGGCTTCGCCGAGCACAGGCTGACAGACCCGGTCGCGCATGTGGAGCTGTCAGCCCACGGGGTTGCCTTGCCGCTCGCGACGCTCTATCGCGATACGGGCCTGGCCTGAGCACGCGCTCTCCGGGCTTTTCCGCGATCCATTGAGCGAGCCGCCGATGAAAGCCCGAGTGACCGTCACCCTGAAGACCGGCGTCCTCGATCCGCAGGGCAAGGCCATTGAGGGCGCCCTGCGCTCGCTGGGAGTGGATGGCGTCGACAGCGTGCGCCAGGGCAAGGTGTTCGACATCGAGCTGGCCGGCACGGACCGCGCCGCGGCCGAAACGAGCCTCAAGGCCGCCTGCGAGAAGCTGCTGGCGAACACCGTCATCGAGAACTACCGGATCGAGATCGCCGGCTGAACCTGCCGGGTTCGGCGGGATCGGAGAGAGCCATGAAAACGTCCATCGTCGTCTTCCCCGGCTCCAACCGCGAGCGTGACGTCGGCGCGGCGGTGCTCGCCGCGTCCGGCCACGAACCGCATTACGCCTGGCACGCAGACCGCGAGCTGCCGGCGGGCACGGACCTCGTGGTCCTGCCGGGCGGCTTCAGCTATGGCGATTATCTGCGCTGCGGGGCGATCGCCGGCCGGGCGAACATCATGGACGCCGTGCGCGCCCACGCTGCGCGGGGCGGGCTCGTGCTGGGCATCTGCAACGGGTTCCAGATTTTGGTGGAATCTGAGCTGCTGCCCGGCGTGCTGATGCGCAACGCGCAGCTGCGGTTCGTCTGCAAGATGCAGCACCTGCGGGTGGAGCGCGCCGACACGCCGTATACGAACCGCTACGCCGACGGTCAGGCCATCGAAGTCTGCATCGCCCACGGCGAAGGCAACTACGTGGCAGATGCCGACACCATCGCCCGCATCGAAGGCGAGGGGCTGGTGGCGTTTCGCTATTGCGACGCGTCCGGCAAGGTCGGCGGCGCGGCGAACCCGAACGGCTCGACCAATGACATCGCCGGCATCTACTCCAAGGGCCTCAACGTGCTCGGCATGATGCCGCATCCCGAGAACCTCATCGACCCCCTGGTCGGCGGCACGGATGGGCGCGGCCTGTTCGAAAGCCTGATGGCTGGCGGCCGTATCGCGGCCTAACGTTGGACGGTTCTGCGGCGGCTCAAGACCCGCCACACGAAAAAGGCCGCCTCGAGGGCGGCCTTCTCAATTTGGGCTAAAGCCCGCTTCAAGCCTTCGCGGGCATCTTCACCGGCACGCCGTTCTCGCTGAGATGCGTGGCGAGCTCGCCGGACTGGAACATCTCGCGGACGATATCGCAGCCGCCGAGGAACTCGCCCTTGACGTAGAGCTGCGGGATCGTCGGCCAGTTGGAGAACTCCTTGATGCCCTGGCGGATCTCGTCGTTCTCGAGCACGTTCACGCCCTTGTAGGGCACGCCGAGGTAATCGAGGATCTGGACCACCTGGCCGGAGAAGCCGCACATGGGAAACTGAGGCGTTCCCTTCATGAACAGCACCACGTCGTTGCCGGTGACTTCGCTGCTGATCGTGTCCTTGATGCTCATGGTCTCGTCCTTGTCGTGCGCGTTCAAGGCGCGCCGTTGGTCATGGGTTCAATTGTCGGGCGTCGCCGTCGTCAGCGCAAGAGCGTGCAGCACGCCGCCCATGTTGCCCTTCAGGGCCGCGTAGACGAGCTGGTGCTGTTGCACCCGCGTCTTGCCCTTGAAGGCCGCCGACACGACCGTGGCGGCGTAGTGATCGCCGTCTCCGGCGAGATCGCGGATCTCCACCACCGCGTCCGGCAGGGATTCCTTGATCATCCGTTCAATCTCGCGCGCGTCCATCGCCATCGTCGATCTCCTCAGGCAGCCACGATGGCTTCGGGTCCGGCCATGTAGTCGGGCAGCCAGCCCTCATGCGCGGCGCGCAGCGCCACGACGGATATGGGCTTCTCGCCCGGCAGCGTCAACGCGTCGCCGCCGGTAACGCCGATCCTCAGAGCCGGAACGCCTGCCGTGCGGGCCATGGCGAGGATGGCGTCCGCCTCGGGCGCGGAGGCTGCGAGCACGTAGCGGGCCTGGTCCTCGCCGAACAGCGCGGCGTGGGCCGGCATACCCTCGGGCAGGGCGTCGATATCAGCGCCGACGCTGCCGGCCATCGCCATTTCCGCCAGGGCGACAGCGAGGCCGCCGTCCGACAGGTCATGCACGGTGTGGACGGAGCCGTCGCGAATGAGCCCGCGCACGAAGTCGCCATTGCGCTTTTCGGCGGCGAGGTCGACGGGCGGCGGAGCGCCCTCCTCCCGGCCCGCGATATCGCGGAGATAGACGGACTGGCCGAGCCAGCCCTTGGTCTCGCCGATCAGGAGCACGGCCTGCCCGGCCGAGCGGAAGCCGATGGTGGCGTGCACCGTCACGTCGTCCATCAGGCCAACGCCGCCGATCGTGGGCGTAGGCAGGATGCCGCGGCCGTTGGTCTCGTTGTAGAGCGACACGTTGCCGGAGACGACGGGGAAATCCAGGGCCCGACAGGCTTCGCCGATGCCACGGATGCAGCCGACGAGCTGCCCCATGGCTTCCGGCCGCTCCGGATTTCCGAAGTTGAGGTTGTCGGTGATCGCCAGCGGCTGCCCGCCCACGGCCGTGATGTTGCGCCAGGCCTCCGCGACCGCCTGCTTGCCGCCCTCCACGGGATCCGCCTCGCAATAGCGCGGCGTCACGTCGGAGGTGAGCGCGAGGCCTTTGGGGCCCTCCAGCACACGCACGATGGCCGCGTCGCCGCCGGGCTTCTGCACGGTGTTGCCGAGGATGAGGTGGTCGTACTGCTCCCAGACCCAGCGCTTGGAGCAGAGGTCCGGCGAGCCGACGAGCTTCAACAGCGCGTCTGCGTTCGCCATGGGCGCGGAGACGCTCTCCGGCGCGATGACCGGCAGATGCGTGTTGGCGAGATGCGGCCGGTCGTAAAGCGGGGCTTCATCGCCGAGCTCCTTGATCGGCAGGTCCGCGACGATCTCGCCCTTGTGCTTGACCACGAACCGGAGCGTATCCGTCGTCTTGCCGATCACCGCAAAGTCCAAGCCCCATTTGCGGAAGATGGCCTCGGCCTGCTTCTCCTTGGCCGGGTCGAGCACCATGAGCATGCGCTCCTGGCTCTCCGACAGCATCATCTCGTAGGCTGACATGCCGGGCTCGCGGCACGGCACGGCGTCGAGGTCGAGCTCCACGCCCAAGTCGCCCTTGGCGCCCATCTCGACGGCCGAGCAGGTGAGGCCGGCCGCGCCCATGTCCTGGATCGCGATCACCGAGCCCGTCTGCATCAGCTCGAGGCACGCCTCCAGCAGCAGCTTCTCGGCGAAGGGATCGCCGACCTGCACGGTGGGGCGCTTCTCCTCCGACTTGTCGTCGAACTCGGCCGAAGCCATCGTCGCGCCGTGGATGCCGTCGCGCCCGGTCTTCGAGCCGAGATAGACGATCGGGTTCCCGACGCCAGCCGCCGCCGCGTAGAAGATCTCGTCTGACTTGGCGATGCCCACTGCCATGGCGTTGACGAGGATGTTGCCGTCGTAGCGGGTGTGAAAGCCCATCTGGCCGCCGACCGTGGGCACGCCGAAGGAGTTGCCGTAGCCGCCGATGCCCGCGACGACGCCGGCGACGAGGTGGCGCGTCCGGGGATGCGACGGATCGCCGAATCGCAGCGCGTTGAGGCACGCGATGGGCCGTGCGCCCATGGTGAAGACGTCGCGCAGGATGCCGCCGACGCCGGTCGTCGCGCCCTGGTAGGGCTCGATGAAGCTCGGGTGGTTGTGGCTCTCCATCTTGAAGACGCAGGCCATTCCCTCGCCGATGTCGATGACGCCGGCATTCTCGCCGGGGCCCTGGATGACCCAGGGAGCGGTGGTCGGCAGCGTCTTCAGGTGCAGGCGGGACGACTTGTAGGAGCAGTGTTCGTTCCACATTGCGGAGAAGATGCCGAGCTCCGTGATGCTCGGCTCGCGGCCGATCAGCTCCAGGATGCGCTGGTACTCGTCCGGCTTGAGGCCGTGCTCTTTGACGAGCGCGGGAGTGATTGCGATGGCGTTCGGGCTCACGCCGGTCTCCGTCGGTCAGTTCGGGCGGGAAGCCGGCGGAGCGGTCCCCGGCGCGGGCGGCATCGCGTTTCGATTAGCGGCGTTGGACCGCGAGCGCAATGCTGGAGCGGCGCCCAGCGTCCTCCGCCCACTGTGTCCCAAGCTGATACACGCGATACAGGCAAGGCCGACATGGTGCACGAATTCTGAACGGATCGGCGACCTCGGGCCCCGCGCAGCTCTGGCTCAGCTTTTGAAGCAGGAGGACATCGACCCAACGAGGCGTTCCGTTATGAGCCTGTTCAGCCGGTTCTTCGACTGCAAGCGCGGCAGCTTCGCCATCATGGCGTCTCTTCTGACGGTGCCGCTCGCCGTAGGCGCAGGAGCGAGCGTCGACTACAGCAGGCTGGTGAATGTCCGCAGCCGGCTCCAATCGGCAGCCGACGCCACGGCGCTCGCCATGGCCAAGGAGGCCGGCAAGCTCACCGACGCCGAACTCCAGACCAAGGGCGCAGCCTATTTCGACGCGCTCTATGCCAGCCAGGCAGGGGGACTGCCCTTCAACCGCACTCTCCTCACCATCACCCGCAGCGCCAAGGTGGTGCAGGTCAGTGTGAGCGGCGCGGTCCCGACCACCTTGATGAAACTCGCCGGGATCAACGAGAACGAAATCACCGCCGGAAGCCAATCGGCCTGGGGCACACGCAAGATCGAGGTCGCGCTGGTGCTGGACAACACCGGTTCGATGGCGAGCAGCGGCAAGCTCACCGAAATGAAGAAGGCGGCGAAGAACCTCGTCACCACGCTGGAGAAGGTCGCCACCGAGCCGGGCGCGGTGAAGATCTCGCTCGTACCGTTCGCCACGCAGGTGCGGCTCGACACTGGTCTCAAGAACGCCGCCTGGCTCGATTTCGCCAGCACCGGCACGAACAAGGCGACATGGACCGGCTGCGTGAAGGACCGCACCCAGCCCGCCGACGTGACGGACGGCGGCCCCGCCCTCTATCCGGCCGTGAACTGCGCCGCGACGACGCTGGCGCCCGTTCGCGCGCTCTCAACGGATTTCACCGGCCTGCGCACCGCCATCGACGGCATGAACGCCAATGGCAACACGAACATCACCATTGGACTGGCCTGGGGGCTCACGACCCTGTCCCCCGCCGACCCGATGACCGGCGGGGCGGACTTCGGGACCGATGGCGTCGAGAAGTTCGTGATCATGCTGACGGACGGCGACAACACGCAGAACGCCTGGAGCAGCAGCAAGTACGCGATCGACCTGCGCACCACGGCGGCGTGCACGGAGATCAAGTCCCCGGCGCGAAAGGTGAGCCTCTACACGATCCGCGTCATCGACGGAGAGGCCAACCTGCTGCGCAACTGCGCCACGAGCCCGAGCATGTTCTTCGACGTGAAGTCCGCGACGGAACTGGACGCTGTGTTCCGCAAGATCGCCGACGAGATCGCCTCGATCCGCCTGACGGTGTGAAGGGGCCAAGCGCTCCGCCTCGGACGCCTTAGCCTTAGAACGGGCGGCCGAACCCATGGACCTCATCCTGAGGAGGCCGCTAGCGGCAGTCTCGAAGGACGGCCGACAGTGTGGCGCGCCCTTCCTGCTCCCCACCATTGACCGTGCTTCGAGACACCCCGGATTTCATCCGGGGTTCCTCAGCATGAGGGCCGGGGTGGCTCTGCTCGGAATTTCGCCACTGACCGCGCCCGGAGTCACCGCCCCAGGGCGGCGCGGATGATCTTCAAGCCATCCTCGCTGGCCCATTCCGCAGGGCCGGCCAGGGTGGCGAGCTCGCAGCCGCGCTTGTCGACGATGAGCGTGGTCGGCATGCCGAAAGCCTTGCCAAGTTTCTGCAGCTCCTGGAACACCTTGGCTGCGGGATCGGCATAGTAGGTCAAGCCCTCGATCTTGTTCTCCGCCAGCCAGGCGCGAGGCTTGTCGAGGTTGCGCGTATCGATGTTCACCGTCACAACCTCGAAATCCGGCCCGCCAAGCTGCTTCTGGAGTTCGGCCAAGGCCGGCATCTCCTTGCGGCAGGGCACGCACCACGTGGCCCAGAGGTTCAGGAGCACCGTGCGGCCCTTCCAGTCGGCCAGCGCCATGGGCTTGCCGTCCGGACCGGTGAAGGCGAGCGTGGGCAGCGGCTTCGGCTCCTTCGCCACCTGAAGGGCGGCCACCTCACCCCGCGCGAGTGGCCGCATGGCGTCCGCCAGCGCCATTCCGGGCGAGCAGTCCGCGTCGGGAACGTTGCTCCACACCCCGTTCGTCCCGTATAGCACCGCCACGCCGAGCGTGACCGCGGCGACGAGCCCCAGCGCGGCGGTGCGCAGGATGCGCGTGCGGCGGGCGGGGCGCGGTTCGGTCGAAGTCGTCGGCGTCATCGGGATCCTCGGAACACGGTCATGAGCAACAGAATGTGGGGCGGTCGGTACGAGAGCGGCCCCGACGCCATCATGGAGGAAATCAACGCTTCCATCGACTTCGACAAGGCCCTCTGGCGTCAGGACATCGCCGGATCCCGCGCCCACGTCGCTATGCTGGGCCAGCAGGGCATCGTGGAGCAGGCCGACGTGGCCGCCATCGAGAAGGGTCTAGCCGCCGTCGAGGCCGAAATCGAGGCGGGAAGCTTCACGTTCTCGCGCGCGCTGGAAGACATCCATATGAACGTGGAGTCCCGGCTCGCCGAGATCGTCGGCCCCGCTGCGGGACGGCTGCACACCGCCCGCTCGCGCAACGATCAGGTCGCCCTCGACATGCGGCTGTGGGTGCGCGACACCGTCGACCAGGTCGATGGCCAGCTGCGTGGGCTGCAACAGGCGCTGGTCGACAAGGCCCTGGCCTATGCCGGGGCCGTGATGCCGGGCTTCACCCACCTGCAATCCGCGCAACCCACCACGCTCGGGCATCATTGTCTCGCCTACGTCGAGATGCTCGGCCGCGATCGCGGCCGGCTGCATGACGCGCGCGAGCGCATGAACGAATGTCCGCTCGGCGCGGCCGCGCTCGCCGGCACGTCCTTCCCGATCGACCGGCACATGACGGCGCAGGCGCTCGGCTTCGCCCGGCCCACCGCCAACTCGCTCGACAGCGTTGCTGACCGCGATTTCTCGCTGGAGACGCTCGCCGCCGCCTCGATCTGCGCGATCCATCTCTCGCGGCTGGCAGAGGAGATCGTCATCTGGACGACGCCCCAGTTCGGCTTCGTGAAGCTCTCCGACAAGTTCACCACGGGCTCGTCGATCATGCCGCAGAAGCGCAACCCCGACGCGGCGGAACTGGTGCGCGGCAAGGCGGGCCGGGTCATCGGCGCGCTGAACGGGCTGATGATCGTGATGAAGGGCCTGCCGATGACCTACGGCAAGGACATGCAGGAAGACAAGGAAGGCCTGTTCGACGCCATGGCCACCCTGTCGCTGTGCATCGCCGCCATGACGGGCATGGTGCGGGACATGGAGCCGCAGCTGAAGGTAATGAAGAAGGCCGCCGGCGTCGGCTACGCCACGGCAACGGACCTCGCCGACTGGCTCGTCCGCACCCTGAAGCTGCCGTTCCGCGACGCCCACCATGTGACGGGGCGCATCGTCGGCCTCGCCTCCGGGCGCGGCGTCGGCCTGGAACGGCTCTCGCTCGCCGACATGCAGTCCGTCGAGCCGCGCATCACGCCTGAGGTGTTCGAGGTGCTGGGCGTTGAACGCTCGATCCGAAGCCGCACGAGCTATGGCGGCACCGCCCCGGCGGAGGTGCGCAAGCAGGCGCGCAAATGGCTGGCGCGGCTGGCGAAAGAACAGCGCTAGCGCGGTCGGGTTCACGGCGCGGCGCTTTCGCTGCGTGGGCGTTCTTGTATGATGCGCGCCGCATTCCGGAGTATCGTCCCTTGTCTCCCTTCCCCAGTCTGTCCGCCGCAGGGTCCCTGAAGGCGCTGCGCCTGCTTCTGCTCGGCGGCGCGATCGTGCTCGCACTGTCCGCCTGCGGCCGCAAAGGCCCGCTCGAGCCGCCTCCCGGCGCCGTGAACGCGTCCGACAACCCGCTGGAAGATCAGGAAGAGGAGGATGCGACGGCCCCGAAACCCGTCGTGCCGTCCATCACGCCGGTCGGCTCCCGCAAGGGCAAGCGGATCAAGGCGCCGAAAGAGCCTTTTATCCTCGATCCGATTCTCTGAAACAACTTCGTCTCAAGCACGCCGCCGTAATTTCGGGCGCGTGCCGGGAGCCCTCACATGAACCATTTCGAGTACCGCGACGGCGTGCTCCACGCCGAGTTGGTGGACCTGCGGGAGATCGCCCGGGCGGTCGGCACCCCGTTCTACTGCTATTCCACCGCGACGCTGGAGCGGCACTACAAGGTTTTCGCGTCGGCCTTCGCCGACGTGCCGTCCCTTGTCTGCTACGCGATGAAGGCGAACTCCAACCAGGCCGTGCTGCGCACCTTCGCGCGCCTAGGGGCCGGGATGGACGTCGTGTCCGAGGGCGAGCTCCGCCGCGCGCGGGCCGCCGGCGTGCCGGGCTCCCGCATCATTTTCTCGGGCGTGGGCAAGACGGCGCGGGAAATGGCGCTCGGCCTCGACGAGGACATCCTCTGCTTCAACGTGGAGTCGGAGCCTGAGCTCGAACAGCTCTCCGCGCTGGCCGCGAGCCGCGGCGAGACCGCGCGCATCGCGTTGCGGGTCAATCCCGACGTCGACGCCAAGACCCACCACAAGATCTCCACCGGCAAGTCCGAGAACAAGTTCGGCATCCCGATCTCGCAGGCCCGGGCCGTCTATGCCCGCGCCGCCACGCTGCCGGGCATCGCCGTGACCGGCGTCGACATGCACATCGGCAGCCAGATCGTCGACCTCCAGCCATATGACGACGCCTTTGCGCTGCTGGCGGACTTCGTGCGGGAACTGCGGGCCGACGGCCACCCGATCGATCACGTCGATCTCGGCGGCGGGCTCGGCATCCCCTATCGCGAGGACAACGAGCCGCCGCCCCACCCCGAACGCTACGCTGAGATCGTACGCCGACACACGGACGGACTCGGCTGCACCCTGGTGTTCGAGCCGGGCCGTCTTCTCGTCGGCAACGCGGGCGTGCTCGTCACCGAGGTCGTCTATGTGAAGCACGGGGATGGCAAGACCTTCGTCATCGTCGACGCCGCCATGAACGACCTGATCCGCCCGACGCTCTACGAGGCTCATCACGACGTGAAGCCTGTCATCGAGGCCGGGCTGAAGACACGGCGGCTCGTCGCAGACATCGTGGGTCCCGTGTGCGAATCCGGCGATTATCTCGCCCTGGCGCGGGAAATGGCCGAGCCGCAGGCGGGCGACCTTCTCGCCGTCATGACCGCCGGAGCCTACGGGGCGGTGCAGGCGGGCACCTACAATTCGCGCCTCCTCGTGCCCGAGGTCCTGGTCAGCGGGGCGGCCTTCGCGGTGGTGCGTCCGCGTCCGACTTATGAAGAGTTGATCGGGCTCGACAGGCTGCCGCCCTGGCTGCCTGCCGCAATCCCGACGACACGCTGAGAGCGCGACACGTCCTCATCCCGCCGCATTCCCCCGGTCCGGTCCGTGTCTTGCATCGTGGCGGAGCCCTTCCGGTGTCACGGTGGCGTGAATGCGCCGCAGCCTTTCCGGGATGGCCAGCCATGGTTCACGTGCTACCTTTCGCCTCTTGAGGGCGTTGAGGCAGCGGACCGAAGGACTGCCGCATGAGCGATGACACGCCGGGCTCCCGGGCCCCATCCCTGACTGAGCGGGCCGAAACGGCGGCGCAGCGGATATCCCTGCTCGGCCGGCGCGCCGGCGTCGTCGTGTTCTGGGAACGCATCTGGCCGCCCCTCGCAATCGTGCTGGCGTTGGTCAGCCTCTTCCTCACGGTATCCTGGCTCGGGCTTTGGCTGCATGCCCCGATTTGGGCCCGTATCGCCGGGGTCGGCGTCACGGCGCTGGCGATCGCCGGCGCGCTGTTCTTGGTGATCCGGGCGCCGTTCCCGAGCTGGCGCGAGCGCCTGGCCCGCCTCGATCGCGATTCCGGCCTGCCGCACCATCCTGCGAGCGCACTGTCCGACGATCTCGCCAACAATGCGGCGGATCCAGGCACGCGCACGCTATGGGAGCTGCACCGCGCCCGCGTGCTGGAGCAGGCGGCGCGGCTGAAGGTCGCCCCGCCCCGGCCTATGCTCGCCGAACGCGATCCGAGGGCGGTGCGGTTCGCGCTCGCCCTCGCCGCCATCGCCGCCTGGTTCGTGGCCGGGCCGGAGCGCGAGGCGCGGCTCGCCTCCGCCTTCGACTGGACCGGCCGGGCCGCTCAGGAAGCCGCATTCCGGATCGACGCCTGGATCGATCCCCCCGCCTATACGCAGGTCCCACCCGTCATCCTCGACCTGAAGGGCCGCACCGGCGAGGCCGCCGCAGCCCCGATCCGCGTGCCCGTACGCTCCGTCCTCGTGCTGCGCGCCTCCGACGCGGCCGGGATCACGGTCGCGCCTGCTGGCGGCATCGTGGTGGAGGAGGAGCCGAAGGCCGACGACAAGCCGGCGGACGCGAAATCCGCGCAGAAGGCGGCTGCGAAGCCGGCCGGCGGCAAGACTTCCGCCGGCGGCAAGCCGCAAGTGGGGCCCGGCCTCGAGAACCGGTTCTCCATCAAGGGCGACGGATCCCTCGTGGTGAAGCGCGACGGCGCCGTGATCGGCTCAGTCGCAGTCGTCAGCATTCCGGACAAGCCGCCGTCCATCCAGCCGACGCTCGAGCCCACCACCAACGAGCGCGGCGCGCTGACGCTGACCTATGAGATCAATGACGATTATGGCGTCGTCGCCGCCGACGCGAAGCTGGGCAAGCCCATTCGCAACGGGAAGGTGATCGAGACGAAGCGTCCCCCGCTCGTACCCGCGCCGGAGATCTCCCTTTCGTTGCCGGGCGGCGACAACCGGGCCGGCGAGGGCCGCACGAGCGTCGACCTGTCCGCGCATCCGTGGGCGGGGGCGCGAGTCGAGATGACCCTCGTGGCTCGCGACGAGCCAGGGCAGACCGGCGAGAGCGCCTCGCTGCAGATCACCTTGCCGCAGCGGCCGTTCAGCAAGCCGCTGGCGCGCGCCCTCGTGGAGCAGCGCCGCGACCTGATCCTCGATCCCGCGAGCCGCGGCCGCATTCTGCTGGCCATGCAGGCGCTGATGATCGCGCCGGAACAATTCACCCCCAACACGAGCGTCTATCTCGGCCTGCGCACGATCACGACCCGCCTGCGCTCCGCGCGCAGCGATCCCGATCTCATCGGCGTCGCCGACCTCATGTGGGAGATGGCGCTGCAGATCGAGGACGGCGACCTCACCGACGCCGAGAAGGCGCTCCGTGCGGCCCAGGACGCACTGAAGAATGCGTTGGAGAAGGGCGCCAGCGACGACGAGATCAAGCGGCTCACGCAGGATCTGCGCAACGCCTTGGACCAGTTCCTCCGCGAGTTCGCCGAGCGGCAGCTGCGTGAGCAGCAGCCGAACCAGCAGAGCCAGCTCGACCGCAACATGCGCACGCTGACGCCGCAGGACCTCAAGTCCATGCTCGACCGCATGGAGGAGATGGCGCGCAATGGAAACCGCGAGGATGCGCAACGCATGCTCAACGAGTTGCGGAACCTCCTCGACAACCTGAAGACCGCTCGGCCCGGCCAGCGCGGACAGCAGGACCAGGCGCGACGCGAGATGGAGCAGTCTCTCGACCAGCTGGACAAGATGACCCGTGAGCAACAGGAGCTCCGGGACAAGACGTTCCGCGAGGGTCAGAAAAAGCGCGATCAGGCGCGGCGCGGCGAGCAGGGCCAGCAGCAGCAGGGCCAGCGCCAGCGCGGCCAGCGTGGCCAGAAGGGCCAGCAGGGCCAGCAGGGCGATCAGGGAGATCAGGGCGACCAGGAGATGAGCCAGGGCGACCAGGGCGATCAGGAGGGCATGGAAGGCCTGGGCGAGCGTCAGGAGGCGCTACGCAAGCAGCTCGAGCAGCTGAAGCGCCGCATGCGCGAACTCGGCATGAACGGAGAACAAGGCCTCGAGGACGCCGAAGAGGCGATGCGCCAGGCGGAAGGCTCGCTCGGCAAGGGCGAGGACGGGCAGGCCGTCGACGCCCAGGGCCGCGCGCTGGAGGGCCTGCGACGCGGCGCCCAGGGCATGGCGCAGCAGATGCAGCAAGGCGACGGCAACCAGCAGGCGGGAGACAATCCAGGCCAGCCCGGCCAGCCAGGCAATCGCCGCGCCACCGCTTCCGAGCCCAACGACGACCCGCTCGGCCGCCCCACGCCGACGACCGAAGCCGGCGACCGAGCCAAGTTCCGCCGTGGCGGCAAGGGAGGAACCCTGGAGGAGCGCGCGCGCGAGGTGATGGAAGAACTGCGCCGGCGGCTCGGGGACCCCGCGCGCCCGCAGGATGAGCACGACTACCTGGAACGTCTTCTGCCCGCGAACTGATCAGGCGGCGCGCGGGACTGCTCGCGTTGGACATTGGAGCAGGCCGCGCTATCTGCTGGCGTCCCGTCGCCTTGTTCCCGCCCATTCAGCCCGCCGGAGGACGCCGTGTTCAGCGTAGTCAACGCCGCCGTCCCGGTGGCACTCGGCGCCGTCGTCGTCGTCCTGTTCCTCGGCTTCGTGAACATGTTCCGGGGCGGCAGCCCGAACCTGTCTCAAAAGCTGATGCGTTGGCGCGTAGGGCTGCAATTCCTGGCGCTGCTCATCATCCTCACCGCGATCTGGCTGAAGAACGGCTAAGTTTGCGCTTGATGTCTGCGCCAAAACGCACCGGCGCCTTGGAATGACAGTCCGTCCGCGCTTCGGACGTGTGGCTATAGTGTCTCAGGCTTCGGAAACTCTTCCCGACCAATTGTCACGCGGCGGCAGAACGGCTTTCCTTCTACAAGGATCGCGACCGATTCCCCACGCGTTGACGGTCCGTTAACCAAGAAACGATTTCGTGGGCCCATGCTCCCGACGAGACTTCCCTGCATGCGCATCCCCTCATTCGCCGTCGCCGCCCTGATGCTCGGCTCGCCCGCCTGGGCGGCCGATCCGGGGCGAGGTCTTCCGCCCGCGCCGGAACTTCCGGCCCCCGCGGCGACGGCTTTCGTCTCGGAAATCAGGCTCGGCGTCTTCGCCCATGATCCATGGAGCCCCGAGAAGGGATCGGCCGACATCAATGGCGAAATCCTCAGCATCAAGCCATTTCCGGGTGACAGCGGCTGGGCGCTGGCCATCCCGCGCGTGCATCTGGGAGCGACGGTCAACACCACGGGCAAGACGAGCACGCTGTATGGCGGCTTCACCTGGTCGCTCGACCTCACGTCCAAGGTGTTCGTCGAGGGCTCCCTCGGCGGCGCCTTGAACAACGGCTCGACGGGCGTCTACGTGCCCGTCGACCGCAACGCGCTGGGATGCAACTGGTCCTTCCGCGAATCAGCCTCCATCGGTTTCCGCCTGACGGAGCAGGTCAGCCTGATGGGAACGGTCGAGCATTATTCGAATGCAGGGATCTGCGATCGAAATCGCGGGCTGACCAACGTCGGAATTCGGCTGGGCTACAGCTTCTGAAAACCTATATGTCTCGTCATCCACTGAAATGGGACGGGACCAATGGTCGTACTCAACCGCATCTACACCAAGACAGGTGACGGCGGCACCACTGCCCTGGGCACCGGCGAACGCCGGCCGAAATACGACCTGCGCATCGAAAGCTACGGCACCGTCGACGAGACCAACGCCACGATCGGCCTCGCGAGGCTGCATACGCAGGACGATCCGGACCTCGACGGCATGCTGGCCCGGATCCAGAACGATCTGTTCGACCTCGGCGCCGATCTCTGCGCGCCCGACACCGGCAAGAAGCTCGCCTACGAGCCATTGCGGATCGTCGACTCCCAGGTGGAGCGGCTGGAGCGCGAGATCGATCAGCTGAATGCATCGTTGTCGCCCCTGCGCTCGTTCGTCCTGCCGGGCGGCTCGCCAGCCTCTGCCTACCTTCACCTCGCGCGCACCGTGAGCCGGCGCGCGGAGAGGCTGATGGTCGAACTCGCCGGCAGGCCGGACGAGCCCGTCGGCGCGCCGGCGCTGCGCTATGTCAACCGCCTGTCCGACTTCCTGTTCGTCGCGTCGCGGGCCGCCAATGCGCGAAAGGACGGCGACGTCCTGTGGACGCCGGGCGCCAACCGCTGAGCCGAGGGCGGCGGATCCCGCCCGGACCGTGACGGGATGCGGGCATGTTCCTGCCGCTCTATGACATCGCGCCTCTTCGCCACCTCAAGGCGGCGCACGTCACGCGCGCCATCATGGTGCTGACGACGCTGTGCTGGCTCCTCACTTTTGCGGGGATCCCCCCGGGCGGCGCCGATGCCGCGGCGGTCCTGGCGGGGCTCTTCCCTGCCGTACTCTTCCAGCACTCCATCCTTCCGCCCGAGCTGCACGCGGTGCCGGCGCCGCTTACGCTCGTCACCTCGCTCTTCCTGCACGGCGGGCTGGTTCACCTCGCCGGGAACATGCTGTTTCTCCAGGTCTTCGGCGACAATGTCGAAGATTCCATGGGCCATGGCAGGTTCGTGCTCTTCTATCTTCTGTGTGGCGTCGCCGGCGGCCTCGCCCATGCTGCCGCGCACCCCTATTCGGAGGAGCCGCTGATTGGCGCGTCGAGCGCGGTCGCCGGCGTAATCGGGGCCTACCTCGTGCTGCACCCCCGCGCGCTGGTGTGGGGGCTCGCGCTGAACGTGGTGCCGGTCAGGATCAGCGCTTACTGGGTGCTCTCGCTCTGGGTGCTCATCCAGGTCTGGCACGCCTGGAATGGAGACGAGGCCTCGACGGCCTGGTTCGCCCATCTCGGCGGCTTTTTGGCGGGCGTCGTCCTCGTGCTCCTGCTGCGACGCCGGCCGTTCCCGGCCAGCGTTCCCAGGGCCCCCTAAGACGCCGCATTGGATGGTTTTTGCCGTGTCCCTCGTCATTTCGGCGCGTTGACAAGCCTTCGAACCCGCAAGTACGGTCCGGCCCACCAGCGCCGTCGGTTTGTGCGCACCGCGGAGTCGTGTCCGTGCTAGTGAGGGTATCGTTCCCGGTGATATTCGGACCGGATCGAAGCCCCCAGCCGGCTTGAGATGGCTTCTTCGGGTATGTGGACGGACTCGTCTGGCCGGGGAGGCTTGGCGAGTTGAGGGACCGGGCCGCGTCGCGGCCATGGAGGAGAGACGATGAAGATACTCGTCCCCGTGAAACGGGTGGTCGACTACAACGTCAAGATCCGCGTCAAGGCCGACGGGTCGGGCGTCGAACTCGCCAACGTCAAGATGTCGATGAACCCGTTCGACGAGATCGCCGTCGAAGAGGCGCTTCGCCTGAAGGAAGCCGGCAAGGCGACAGAGGTCGTGGTGGTGTCGATCGGCCCGGCCCAGGCGGCCGAGACGCTGCGGACCGGGCTCGCCATGGGCGCGGACCGGGGAATTCTGGTGAAGCAGGACGGCGTGGTCGAGCCGCTCGCCGTCGCCAAGATCCTGAAAGGCGTGGTTGAGGCGGAGCAGCCCGGACTCGTCATCCTTGGCAAGCAGGCGATCGACGACGACGCCAACGCCACCGGCCAGATGCTGGCGGCGCTGCTCGGATGGCCGCAGGGCACATTCGCCTCCAAGGTGTCGCTCTCCGACGCTTCCGCCGACGTGACACGCGAAGTCGACGGCGGCGCACAGACGGTCGAACTCAAGCTCCCCGCGATCGTCACGACCGATCTGCGCCTGAACGAGCCCCGCTACGCCTCGCTGCCCAACATCATGAAGGCGAAGAAGAAGCCGATCGACGAGAAGACGCCCGCCGATTACGGCGTCGACCCCGCGCCCCGGCTGACCGTGGTGAAGACGACGGAGCCGCCGGGCCGGAAGGCCGGCGTGAAGGTGGGCTCCGTCGAGGAACTCGTCTCCAAGCTCCGCAACGAAGCGGGAGTGATCTGATGGCCACGCTGCTCATCGCCGAACATGACAACGCCACGCTGAAGGACGTCACGGCCAAGGCGCTGACCGCCGCGGCCGAGATCGGCGGGCCCGTGCACGTCCTCGTCGCAGGATCCTCCTGCGCCCCGGCCGCCGAAGCCGCCGCCAGGCTGTCCGGCGTGGAGAAGGTGCTCGTCGCCGATGCGCCTGCCTATGCCCACGCCCTGGCTGAACCTCTCGCGGCGCTGGTCGTCGGTCTGGCTGGCCCGTACGACGCCATCGTCGCGGCCTCGACCTCGACAGGCAAGAACGTCTGCCCCCGCATTGCGGCGCTGCTCGACGTGATGCAGGTGTCCGACATCATCAAGGTTCTCGGTCCCGATACGTTCGAGCGGCCCATCTACGCCGGCAACGCCATCCAGACGGTGCAGTCCACCGACGCCAAGAAGGTGGTCACCGTTCGGACGGCGTCCTTCCAGGCGACCGGCGAGGGCGGCTCCGCCGCCGTCGAGGCGGTGAGCGCCGCCGCCGATCCCGCCATCTCGACCTTCAAGGGCGAGGCGCTCTCCAAGTCGGACCGGCCGGAGCTCACCTCTGCAAAGATCATCATCTCGGGCGGCCGCGCGATGCAGAACGCCGAGAACTTCAAGACCTACATCGAGCCGGTGGCCGACAAGCTCGGCGCGGCGATGGGCGCCTCGCGCGCGGCGGTGGACGCCGGCTACGCTCCGAACGACTGGCAGGTCGGCCAGACCGGCAAGGTCGTCGCGCCGGACCTCTACATCGCCGTGGGTATTTCAGGCGCCATTCAGCATCTGGCGGGCATGAAGGACAGCAAGGTGATCGTCGCCATCAACAAGGACGAGGAGGCGCCGATCTTCCAGGTGGCCGACTACGGCCTCGTCGGCGACCTGTTCACCCTGCTGCCGGAGCTCGACAAGGAACTGTCGAAGTAGGACCGGGCGGCCGCGCTCCGGCGTGGCCGTGGGTGGGACCGGACGCCACGCCCGGTTCCGAGGATGAGAACCACAATGGCCGTCTGTTAAGTCATCGCGGATACTCTAGACTGTGGTTCGAGCGCAGACGCCAAGGCGGAAACAATGTCCATCGAAATCCGAAAGATCGGCATCATCGGAGCCGGCCAGATGGGCAACGGCATCGCCCAGGTCTGCTCCTCGGCGGGCTACGACGTCGTCCTGAACGACATCAGCGAAGACCGCATCCACGCCGGCCTCGCCACCATCAATGGCAACCTCGCCAAGCTGGTCCAGAAGGGCTCGATGAGCGAGGACCAGCGCCGGGCCGCGCTGGCGCGCATCGCGCCCGGGCCCGCTGTCGAGGATCTCGGCGCCTGTGACATCGTCATCGAGGCCGCGACCGAGAACGAGGACGTCAAGCGCAAGATCTTCATGGGCCTTTGCCCTGTGCTGAAGCCCGACGCGATGATCGCGTCTAACACGTCCTCCATCTCGATCACGCGGCTCGCCTCGGTCACCGACCGTCCCGAGCGCTTCATCGGCATCCACTTCATGAACCCCGTGCCGCGCATGCAGCTCGTGGAGCTGATTCGCGGAATTGCGACCGAAGACCCCACCTACGAAGCCGCCAAGCAGCTGATCCTGGCGCTCGGCAAGACCGTCACAGTCGCCGAGGATTTCCCCGCCTTCATTGTCAACCGCATCCTGCTGCCGATGATCAACGAGGCGATCTACACGCTTTATGAGGGCGTGGGCTCCGTCGACGCCATCGACACTGCGATGAAGCTGGGCGCGAACCACCCTATGGGACCGCTGCAGCTGGCCGACTTCATTGGCCTCGACACCTGCCTCTCCGTGATGCAGGTGCTGCACGAGGGGCTCGCCGACAGCAAGTATCGCCCTTGTCCGCTGCTCGTGAAATACGTCGAGGCTGGCTGGCTCGGCCGCAAGACGAAACGCGGCTTCTACGACTACCGCGGCGAGACGCCCGTTCCCACGCGTTGATTTGAGTTGTGCTCGCACTTTTGGCGAGTGACGACAACGGTTCGGGAAGGTTTCCCTGCTAGTTCTCTGGCAGGAGAGCGAAATGAACGTGTCCGGCACTTCCGATCTTCTCACCACCGTCGCGGCCATGCAGGCCGGCGGCGTCCAGCAGAGCATCGCCACGGCCGCAACCCGGCAGGCGATTCAGAGCGAGCGAGCCGTGGCCGACATGGTCGCGCAGACCGCCGCCTCCGCCGCGCCAGGAATGGGCCAGCTGGTCGACCGCAAGGTCTGATCGTACCGCTCACCCCCATCTGCGACCCTGAGTCCGGCGGAACCGCGCAGACGGCCGCGTGATCTCGGCTTCACAACTCCGTCACGAGACCTATAGACTATGGCGATCGGCGGATTCGAGCCGCCTGAGAGCCCAGGAGTCCGGTGCGGTGACGATCCACGTCCACCAGCCCGTGTCGCCGGAAGCGTGTCCGGCCCTTGTCCTCAACGCCGACTATCGGCCGTTGAGCTACTATCCCTTGTCGCTGTGGAGCTGGCAGGACGCGGTGAAGGCCGTGTTCCTCGACAGGGTGAACATCGTCTCCAGCTATGACACGATGGTGCGCAGCCCGAGCTTCGAGTTTCGCCTTCCCTCGGTCGTGTCGCTGAAGTCATACGTGAAGCCCTCGCGGCACCCCGCCTTCACGCGCTTCAACGTCTTCCTGCGGGACCGCTTCACCTGCCAGTATTGCGGGGAGCGCGAGGAACTCACCTTCGACCACGTCATTCCGCGGTCCAAGGGCGGCCAGACCACCTGGGAGAACGTCGTGGCGGCCTGCTCGCCCTGCAATCTCAGGAAAGGCGATCGCCTGCCCAGGGAGGTGGAGATGATCCCCCTGCAGGCTCCCTACGCGCCGAGCGTGCACGACCTCCACCAGAACGGCAGGCTGTTCCCCCCGAACTACCTGCACGACAGCTGGCTCGACTATCTCTACTGGGACAGCATCCTGGAGCCGTAACCGCGCTCGCTGCAGACGCGATCGCGCGCTCGCGATTGACCTCGCGCCCGTGCTGGCTATGATCCCGCCGCTGCCCCATCGGGCATGCCCCTATGGCGGAACTGGTAGACGCGACCGACTCAAAATCGGTTTCCGCAAGGAGTGCTGGTTCGATTCCGGCTAGGGGCACCAATTTGAAATACAACGCCTTTTTTTGAGTCCATCCGTTGTGCTGCATGCCGTGGGTACTCCTTCTTGTCGTCACCGCGTCGTCACGAGGGCGTGAATCACTGAATTCGAGTCACGCATTTAGGCCGTGACAGGGTGCTGCGTCGTACACTCCACTCTCCTTCCCGCAGCGGCGACACTTGTGACGCCTCGCGAGCGCTGCGGCGGCAGAGGAAAAACGGGGCCGGAGCAGCGGCGGCAGCGGGAGGATGTGGGCGTGGGGTGACGGTGTTAGCTGATACTGTGCTATTCCAAGATCAAAACTTCATGGTGGGCACGTCCACAATCAGGACACCGGCGGGCACCCTTGCACTCGCGCACGTCGCTCAAGTATGAGTTGCTGATCTTCGTCGGCCCATCCCGGGCATCGTCCTCATGATCTTGGGGTTGCCCGTCTTCCTATTCGGCGCGATCGCCTTCGTCTTTATGATCGTGGATCACCTCGGAGCTGATCAGCCGGTCAAGTCCGTCGCGATCTGCACGTTCTTCGTGCTAGTCGGCGGCGGCATGATCGTCCGGGGATACAATCTCACGTTCAGGAGCTTCGCCCTGGTGCTCTCGACGAACGGCGGCGTTCGCAACGTGACGAAGAGCGGCGACCGCACATATCTCCTAATGGTCAAGGGTCACGTCGAAAATACGCTCACCCTGCGCATCTAAGGCCGGGCTTGCCATCTTAAACCGGCGCGAGCTGTTGCCGCTCTGTAGTTTCAGTGCCTTCCGGGCACCGCAGAGGGCAATAAGACCTCACATGGGACGGCAGGGCTGTCCGCTGTCGTGTGCGTCAACCCAGGGTGGAAGGCCGCCCCGTCCCGCGATGATGTGGTGCAAAGGTGAAAGAGCAACGACCGCCGGTTTCACTCTCCTTTTGGCATCAGCGACGGGAATACGCCGTAGAAAATCTCCCACTTCCCAGGCGCGAAGACGCTTGTCTGCCGAGGAGCGTTCTGGGCGCCATAGGCGATCTGGAAACCGCGGATATCGCCGACCGGTGGGTTGTCCTTTCCAGTCCATCGCCGAATGCGGAACCGGTCGATGTCCCCACTGAAGGCGATCGGCCTTGCCGCATCCACTCGCTCCCCCCGAAATTCCTCGATCAGCAGCTCTAATCCGCTGATTGTGGCCGCCAAGCTGATCTCGTCTTCCGGGAACAGGATCGTCGCTGGATCGCAGTAGTATCCTTTGGATCCGTCACTGTGCCTTCGTTCTGTGGCGGGTGAATTCGCGAGCGCAACAGTGCTCCCCCACGCCTTCACGTAAGGAGCGGTTACAGGAACCCTCCCCACGTTCCGCAAAGTCAGGTTGATCTGAATGTCAAAGTGGTGGGGCTGACCCCCCGCCTCCACATACGTGGGCACGAGTTCCAGGTGGCCCTGTTGTGGCGCCAGCATCATGTCCCGGATTTCACGGTGTTCCATCATGCTCGTTCTATCGCTGCCGCGGCGATAGAAGAGATGATCTTTCATGCTCATGTGAGGACGGATTTCCGATCGAGGAACGTGGATAGCCACAACTCCAGCGCTTCCGTTCTCCATTAAGAGCGGGAGTACCTCGATCCCACTGTGCTCCGGGTTGATCATCTGCGGCAGCGCGCTCGTTAGGACGTTTCGAAACCCATCCAGATTGCTGATTGGAACCGCGTCGACCGCAACATCAAGCCCATTGTCTTTCCGTGTTTTGATCCCGAGCAGCAATACTCCGCCTTCAGCGTTCGCCAGCCCGCAGAGCGCTTTGGCTACGAATGTGCGGTCCTGTTTGGTGAATTCTCCTGATGTCTTACTGAGCTCTTTGAACTCGAGATGGAGCGTCTCCTCCTGAGCGTTTGCAAACAATTCGTCGATCGCTTGGAAGCCTGCGGCTTTCAGCCTTTCGAAGAACGCGCTCACGTTTACCCCTCCATGAGCATGGCGCGGCTATCGTCAACGACGAGGACCCGGGACCTCATGCAGTCGCGGCCCCGGTCACGCCGAGGCCATCGCGCAGTCGGACTGATTTGCTGTTTCACGTCAACCAAGAGCAGGACTCGATGACGCGAGAAGATCTGGAATCCGCGCTGCTCAGCTTAGCCCTATCTCGGAGGCGAACCGGCAGCCCCTTGCAGAATGAGGTTATCTGACTAAAGTCAGAGAATGTTCAAAGGTCAGCTCGAGCAGGTTCGCCGCTTCAACCGGGTCGTGACGCTCCATGTGGGCGCGTTGGAAAACAGCTACTTGCAACGAGGTCGCCCCCTCAGCGAGGCGCGCCTCCTGCACGAGGTAGGCCCGGACGGCATTGACCTGCGCAGCTTGCGCCAACGGCTCAGGCTCGACTCCGGGTATGTCAGTCGCTTGTTGCGCTCCCTGGAAACGCAGGGCCTCGTCCGGACGACAGCGCACGCGGGCGATGGCCGGGTTAGGCGCGTGGTGCTGACGCCACAAGGGCTCACCGAACGAGCGACCTACGAGGCCCTCTCCGATGACCTCGCGGCGTCGTTCCTGACGCCCCTCGATCCCGTCCAGCAGGACCAGTTGGTCAGCGCCATGGCCGAGGTGGAGAGGCTCCTTTGCGCCGGGGCGGTGCAGGTGCGTTTGGAACCGTCGGACAGCACAGCAGCGCAATGGTGCCTGGACCAGTACTTCGCCGAACTGGCGGCTCGGTTCGAGGTCGGCTTCGACCCGGCACGGAGCAATCCGGCTCGACCAGAGGAGTTGACACCGCCTCGCGGGTTCTTCGTCGTGGCTTGGCTCGACGGTGCCCCCGCAGGGTGCGGGGCGCTTAAGATCGGCGACGAGGGCACGGGCGAGGTGAAGCGAATGTGGACGGCTCCGGGGGCGCGAGGCTTGGGCGTTGCCCGCCGGGTGCTGCGGTGCCTAGAGGTGAAGGCGCGCGAGAAAGGCCTGCTGCGGCTGCGTCTAGAGACCAACCGCGCGCTCACCGAGGCACAAGCGCTCTACCTTGGCGAGGGCTATCGGGAGGTCGTGCCGTTTAACGCCGAGCCCTACGCCCACCACTGGTTTGAGAAGGCGCTTTAGGCCGGGCGGGTGCTCGCCAATCAGCCCAGGACGAGGAGGCGGTCGTGACCTGTTCTGGTTGTTGGACGAGCAGTGGGCGGTCCTGGAGCCGTTCATGCCCAAGAACCAGCCCGGCGCGAGGCGCGCCGATCATCGGCGCGTTATAGCGGCGGTGAGCATCGAGACCTGAAAACGCCTGCGCTACGAAGATGGGTGGCTCCGGCCTTAAGAGGCGAGCCGGGCCACTACGCCAGCCATGATGCCGATGGTGATGGCGTTGAGTGCGAGCCTTACTCCAGCGGTGCCCGGTTCAAGAGGCCACCGCTACTGTTTAGCTACCTATCAACCTAGCTGCCACTCTCGCTCGCCTTCCCAAGCGCGAAACTCCCAAATTCGCAGGCAGCCGTTCGCGAACGGGCAGTCAGTTAGCCCCTTCGCTGCGGGTTTAGCTCTTTCCCAAGACAATCGTGTCTTGCGCGCTAATAGCGTTGCCGACCAAGCCCGGCAGGGCGTCACTCCAGTACTGTGGTTTTGGCGCCCCGCACTAAGAGTTTCAGTGGGGCCATGTTGACGAGGTCTTGCTGAAATTGGCAAGGAATGCGCAAGGTTCGGTATTATTATTCAGGATGATTCTTGAGGTCAGATTTGGTGGTCACACGATGGAGAGCCGGGCCTACCTTCGTTTCATTGATGGCCTGCGGTTTGTGGCTGTCAGTCTTGTTCTACTCTATCATGCTGGGTTCGTCACCATCGGGGGCGGATATGTCGGCGTAGATGTTTTCTTCGTCATCTCAGGTTTTCTTATAACAAGGATTTGTGCCGCTGAGCAGTTTTCGTTTCAAAGCTTCTTCACCGCAAGAATTCGTCGGATACTTCCATCTTACCTGCTGACGATATTGGCTATCGTGATTGTCTCAGCGGTTCTATATTTGCCGAAAGATCTTGAAACCGTTTCGCGGCACGCTCTTACTTCAATTGCTTTTTTGCAGAATTTCTCTTTCTGGAAGGAGAGAAACTATTTTGCGGCAGGGTTCGACAATCCACTGCTTCATACTTGGTCGCTCGCTGTCGAATGGCAGTTTTACATGATCCTGCCGTTTATCGTCGCGCCGCTGCGCCGCCAGCCTGGGCGTCTTGCACTTGCGCTTGGAGGTATCGCCGCTTTCTCCTTTGCCGCGAGCTGCTGGGGCGCATACCACAAGCCTACCCCGACGTTCTTTCTGATGCCTTTTCGCATTTGGGAGTTTGTGCTCGGTGGCGGCGTGGGGCTATTGCTGGGTCGCTTTCCGCTGGCGGTTATACATCCCGCGACTTCCTGGGCTGGACTGGCGATGATCATGGCCGCAGCGCTCGCATATGACGACCACACTATCTTCCCAGGTTTTGCAGCACTGTTGCCCTGCTCGGGCGCCGCTCTGATCCTTGCTGGTGGTGGCCACGGAAAATGGAATCTGCACGCGCTGCTCTCTCTAGCTCCGGTAAGTTTGCTGGGCCGCGCCTCATACTCGATCTATCTGGTGCATTGGCCCTTATTGGTTTTTTTCAACTACGTCTTTCCTGTCAACTTTTCGCCTTCTGCCGCACTTCTCCTGTGCGGCCTTTCAGTTGGTTTGGGAACACTCCAATGGGCGTTTATCGAGCAACCGTTCAGGCCACCAGCGGCGGGCCACTCGTGGCGCAGGGCTGCGCTCGCAGCCATGCTGACAAGCAGCGTGGCCTCGCTCGCGCTGGTCGGATTGATGACGGGCGGAATGCCAGGTCGGTTCGCGCCAGACGTACTGGCCATGGCCGGGAAGACAAGTGAACGGGGGCGGTTCCGAGATTGTCTCAGCCGGGGGGTTGGAGCCATTAACCTGGAGGACTTCTGCCGGGTTGGAGACGACCGGGCCACCACTCCCACTTTCATTGTCTGGGGTGATTCTTTTGGTGACGCTCTCCTGGAAGGGTTAGACGTCGAAGCCCGTCGGATGGGGCGTTCCGGGATATTCATAGGTACTGATTCATGCCCGCCTCTGGTCGGTTTTCCCGGCCTTTTTGCGCCGAGCCGTCCATTGTGCGATCATTTGCAGGAAATCATGGCGACGGTTATCGAAGGCCGGGTGGTCGAACACGTAATTATTGCAGCCGCCTGGCGGGGCTATGCCCGATCAGACACTGAACTGTTCATGAAGCGGCTTGATACCACCCTGGGCATCCTTGGTCGGGCGAGAATCAACTCAACGCTCTTCGGAGTGATCCCAGGCGCCACTGCCAACGTTCCGGTCACTAAAGCAAAAGCTATGGCCTGGGGGTTTAATTATGACCTCAGGATTGGCGGTGAAACCCGAGTTGAGATCGAACAACTTGATCGAGAAATCGAGGCATCTGCTAGAAAGGCGGGACACAGTTTTGTCAAACCTACTCGTGTCCTATGCAAAAATGACTGTGAGATTGACTACAATGGGAACCTTATCTACTTTGACTGGGGACATCTTTCACCGTTCGGATCAATGCTGGTTGTGCAGCAGGCATTGAGAACTCAACCAAGCGGTCTCGACCAGTTTCTGAAGTAAACGGCAGCATACCGAAGTTAACGTGATCCTCCTTTTGCGCCGCCGCGCCCTCTTGCGTATGGGTCGCCCGCGCACGCCAGGGTGAAGGGCGAGATGGTCGCCGTCAGGAGCAAAAGCACCTGTGGGGAAGCTGTGGGCAGGACGGGGTTGTGAACCTGAACTGGCAACTCATGTTCGCGCCGAAAACGGTGTTGGAATACGCGGTCGTCCACGTGCTATGCCACCTGCGTTATCGTACCCACCGCCCGGAATTTTGGAGTCTGGTAGGCTCGCTGCTTCCCGATTGGAAAGTCTGAAAGGACTGCTCGACAGAAACAAGCACCTGATGGCGGTGCACCGAGTTGTAGCATCGTCACCAAACTCGCCTTGACCAGTTACTGGCCTCAGGCAAGGCTGATCGAGGCCTCTCGATCCTCAGTGATCCACATAGGCGGTCTGCACGCAGGGCGCGGACTTGGGCTGGCCGATAGACCCTTGGTGGCCTCCTACGCGCGCTTCCCCGTGCGCCATCTCGCGGCGCTGCATGAAGTTATCGCGGTCATTCACAAGCGAATTGTAGTCAAAATGATAGTCAGGCGTAGAAGAGATCGAGGTGAATGGAGGCCGCCCCAATGTCCTGCTCGTGATAGACGTAATCCTCGGAATAGCCGTTAGTGATCGTCGGCAAACCGGATGTCGTGTCAGCAAGTGTATCGTGGAGACCAAAGGCAAGATGGTCGGCGCTGCTCATAGATGAAAGAACGGTGTTGAGAGCCGCCACGTCGAGATTTACGTCGTAGTGATTGTTGGATGGGGGGTCCCCGGTCACCGAATATGTCCCCACTTTGACACCTTGCGTGAGAGCGGAGGTGTCGATGATACCGTCATCTACGAAGGCGTAAACGTCGATGCTGGTGGGCACCCCATAAAAGGAACCTCCCCCCGTTGAATCGGACTGAGCTGCATTCCCGCCGTCATAAATTGAGTCGAAGGAGAGCACCGCGCTCTGAGCCGGGGCTGTTGATGAGACTGCAAATTCCGCAACGCCCACGATGGTGGTATTGGCGGAGAGGAAATTATCGTAAATTTGCGTCCGAGTGAGTATCAAACCTGATGTCGAATCGTAAAAAGTATCGACTATAACTCTATTGTCAATATAGTTATGAAACATCTGAAATGCGACCACTGTATCGGATTGATAGACGTATGAACCATCGTTGAAATCGTAATGATGGTGTTCATCAGGATATGGTCCTTGATCGTAGTGAAGGTCGTAGTCGTTTCGTGAGCCGGGGGCATAGGTCTCCTGAACCGCGTAACCCGTTACGGTCGGCGTCAAAGACTCGTTCACCGCTTCCGTGTGCCCGTCCACTCCAAAGCTTACGTCCAGCCCCGTCGTCGCCGTCTGGTCCGTCACATCGACGTGGAACGTGTCCGTCCGATGGTCGCCCGTGTTGAGGGTATCGGTGTCGGGATCGGCGTTGTTAAGGACGTAGTCGATCTTGTGAGCCGCCGTGTCCAGCGTGGCTGTGCCGTAGGTGCCCTCCTGTACGAATCTGGTCGTGTCCGTCGTGGCGGTCCAGCCTGAGCCAGCCGATGTCACGTAGCTCAATACGGCCCCGTCATCCACGTCGTGGATGTTCAGCAAGGCGACCGATGTGCTCTGCGTGGCGTCGTCCTCGACCACGTTGACCGGGGCAGGGTCAGCGAGCGAGATGGTCGGCGCGTCATTAACACCCGTGACGTGGATGCTGACGGTCTTCACCTCACTGTCGAGGAAGCCGTCGCTGGCCTTGTATGTGAAGCTCACATCTGTGGATTGGCCTTGGGCGAGATAGTCAAAGGCGGTGCCGGGTGCGAACGTGAACTCATTGGGGAAAACGGTTGCGTGGGGCGGTGCAGCGGGTGCGCCACTTCCTTCCGTTGGGTTAGACGGGGTGGAGGACGAGATCGCCACAATCCCGTGCTCGGGTTGTGTGACAAAGGTGTAGGTTAAATTCCCTTGGTTCCGATCGGAATCAACATCGTCGGCATCGAACGGGATGAAAGCCAGCGGCGCGTTCTCGCCCGTGGTCAGACTCATATCGTGCGCCACCGGCGCGTCGTTTACACCCGTGATGTCGACACTGACCGTCTTCACCTCGCTGTTGAGGAAGCCGTCGCTGGCCTTGTAGGTGAAGGTGACAGTCGCATGCTCATCCTTGGCGAGACCGTCGTAGGCTGTGCCGGGATTAAAGGTGAAACCGTTATTGCTGGGACCTGAGAGCGTCACAGAGCCGCCGGTCGCAGGCTGCGCGACGATGGTGTAGGTGAGGCTCGTCTGATCCTTGTTTGCGTCCGCGTCATCGGCCATGAACAGGGCGCTGACGCTCGCATTCTCTGTCGTCGAGGCGGTCATGTCCTGCGCCACGGGGGCGTCGTTCTGGCCTGTGACGTTCAGAGTGACGGTTGCCGTGTCGGTGAAGGCAGTGCCATTGCTGATCCTATAGGTGAAGGTTGTCTGATACGCCTGCCCGGCATTCAGGGAGTCATAGGCGGTGCCGGGGTTGAAATGGAGCAGGCCGTCCGCGCCGTAGGTGACGGCGATCTTGCCGTCAGCCGTCGTGCCGACGACGTCGCCTGCTACGGCGGTGCCACCAGCCGCCTTTTGGATGGCGAGCGTCGCGCCCAACTTCAACGACGAGTCGTTGGCGAGCACGTTCATCGAGAGGTTCTGGTTTTCGGTACCCGAGTAAGTGTCAGAGCGGGCCACTGCGCCGTTGATGTCGTAAGTCTTGTCGGAAAAAATGAGCTTTTCAACTCCTGATACGGAGTCCACGCCGTCGGCACTTCTAACGATTAAAGATCCGCTAACCCACTGAAACGAAATGTTGTCAGCAGTGGGGTTGAAGATTGCTGTATCGATCCCTCCGCCGCCGATGATGCTGTCGTTTCCGCCGCCTCCAAATAAAATGTCGTCGCCGTTGTTGCCACTGAGAAGCTCGGCAAAGTTCTGATGGGTGTCGGTGAAAACCCCGGTGGTAGCGTTGTACGAAACGCCGTACCCCATTATCAGGTCGTTGCCCGCAAGCCCGTTCAGGCTCGTCGCCCGACCATTCCCCGAAATGACGTTGCTGCCGCTGGTACCTCTGATACTGGGCATTTGCATTTTCCCCCAACCTGAGAGGAAAACGTCTCACGAAATCGAATTGAGGTAAAACTGTATTATCGGTCTACAAGAAAACTATGCAGATCTACTCACCTAGTCTGAAGCTATATTTCAACGGAAAAAACTGGCAGACGTTGCCAGCTCATGATCTCATCTCGAAAACGCCAAGCTTGAGTATCGGTCGTTGCAGGGAAAACGCAATGCCCTTTTCCGCTGCGAACCTGACTATTCGGCAAATATCTAGCAGCACGACCAAGAACCGCTCCTCTCAAAAAACCACCCGCCCTGACCCCCTCGGGACATGCGACTGCGGTGGTCGAAATAGGCCGAGCGCAGACGAGGCATGGGACCAAAGGAGGTAACCTGCACGCCGAGATGTGTGCCGTTTGTGAAGCGGCGCGTGTCGGGAAGAGCCTGAAGGTCGTACAGTCCGCGAACCGGAGGAGCAGATGCGCCTCAACGATCAGTGTGAGCGAGCGTCTTTTTTTCGCCATGCAGATCGAGAAGCGATGCCGTTCCGGGATGTGCTGGCCGAAAACGAGACACCGACTATGTCGGTCAGAGCCCCATGGGGACTTCGTGTCGCGGCGTGCATCAATCTCAAGTCGATAGTTTGGTAGCCGTCGATGGGGTCCTTCACGATCAAGGCAAGTGCGTTCTCAACACGCTCGCTGTGGAAACCACCCTCTCGGTCCATCCACTGAACAATGGCACCGCTCGCGCCATCCTCGAACACCGCCAATCCAAGTTGGTGGTCGATTCGTGTGACTTCACGAGGGACTGGCATCGGAGTGCCTCTTTTTGGGGTCGCAAATTGATTCCGCTTTGTGTAGTGGCTCGCCCGCTGCGAAGTGCGTTACAGCCAGACTCGGCCACCCACCAGCTCTGCCAGCCTCGACCTGTTATGATTAACGAACGGTTAAGAGCGGCGTCTGGGTTCAGAATTTGCGGCTGGGCAACGTGATCGGCTCCGCCTCTCACGAATTGGGCATTCCTCATCATGAGCCACTCGAGCCGCGAGTGGAGCCAGGCGCATCTGAAGCATAGCGTCAGGCGGCCAGTTGCATCCTGCCGTGCGATATTTCTACTGCCTCAGCAGCACACAGCGGCGCGGTCAGGCGCTCATGGACCCGTTCCGCTTGGGACACAATGGCGCGGACAAGGCGTCCGCCGTTCCGCGTAGGAACCGGCTCCTCGAGCGCAGCGGACAGCCACAGCGCCGCGTCCTCATTTACGATCGCGGTGGGGCGCTCGGACCAGACGACATAATCAACCATGACGGCCACGAACCACTCGTTCCAGGCGCGGTCGGCCCGGGACGCCGCGCGGTCGAGTCGAATAAGGACCTCCGCCTCTGCCCGGCAGGTGACGCCGTTGGGAAGGATGTCGCGCTCGAGCCGCCTCACGTCGCCGAAGCCGATCCGGCCCCGGTGCTCGATTTCAGCTACCATGCCGTTCAGGCGTTCTTGCCTAGCGTGTTCTTGGGTCATCTTGGCTCCTTTCAGCAGGGCGTGATCCGTTGGGCAGAAAATGCCCTGGGATTTTGAATCTCCGGCTAAAATTCGCGCTAAACGACTGGTGACCGAAACATTGCCCGAACGTGAATAATCGGAGCAGTCAGCGACTGGCACGTATAGGGGCTGCCAGTGCGCGCTAGAGCAACCATCACCACCCCGTAATTTGGTGGGACTGCCGACGTGTAAGCTCAAACAAGGGGCATCTCGGAAACGGGGTGCCCTTTTTCGGGAACTCACGAACCCGAAGCGTGCTCGCCTTACCTGCCGCATGGCTATGCTGGCACCTGCGCTTGGAGGTATCGCCGCTTTCTCCATTGCCGCGAGCTGGGGGGCATCAAAGGGGTCGGACGGGGAATAAAAGGCGGGGGCAATCCAAAGCACTTGGTCTCAACAATTCGAAATCTCTTGGCTAACTCCGCAAAAAGCGGGTGAGGGCAAGGGCGCAGGAGGTGGTAAGAGCACGATCAGCAGCATCGTGCTGATCGGCTATTCGGTCATACGTGTGCCAGCGCATCCACAACGGCTTTTCTGGCAGATCGTAGTCGTTCGGGTTCGTGCTTCCGAGACGCCTGGCAGCGCGTCGCATGGTTCGCCATGCTCTCTGCGCCGGGTCGAGGAATTGCACGGCATAGGCGGCATTTCTGTACGCATGCCTGCTGGCAAACTGGGTGGCCCCGGCAGGCCTCCAGAGCACGGAAACCCTTCTCCCCGATCGCGGGCAGAGAAAATACCACTGCCGCCCGCCATAGGGCTTCTCCGTGGCGGTGAGAGGCACGTACTGCACGCCCCCATCATGCTCCAGTGTAAGGCGAGGGTCGTCGTTGTCGCGACTGAAACTGATCGCCACGGCGGAGCCGTCGCCGTAGGTGATTTTGAACGGCGGGACGTAGTTCCTGTCGGGTGCGATGAAGCCGTCCCGCACCAGGCTGTTAATATCGATCCGTGTTCCACTATCAATGGCGAAGCGTCTGCGGCTAGTCATTTCAGTCTCCCTCCTGCGACCCTTACGCTGACGCCGCCAGAAACCGCGCCGCAGCGTCGAGCATGGCGCGCATCTGCTCGGGTGTGATGCCACTCGGCGCAGGCATTGTTGAAAGCGCAGACAGTGTCTCGGCGTGGCGTCGAGACAGTCCGCCGTCGTACTCCGAGATGGCGGACAGCTCCTCAAACCGCTCGCGCACTTCTTGAACCAGGAGCAGCCGAATCTCGGACTTGCGAGCCTTCGCCGTCGTGATGAGTTCGTCCGGTAAGACGACCGTGCGTGGTGCTGACAATCGAACCGAATCGGTCGACAGGACGATGTCGGCTCCAAGACGGCGGAGTGCTGCAAGGGCGTCGGCGGCGGTCAAAACTCCACCTCCACAAAGTCAGTGGAAGTGGCCGCATCTCCCGAAGGGGGCCAAACTTCCCGAAGAGTGCCAAGGTCTGGTGCTTGGCCCCCTTCGGTATTCTTGGCCCCCTTCGGCGTTTCGACGGGCGTGTGGCCGGGGAGAAACCACAGCCAGCCGCCGCCCATCCCCTGCTTCAAAGTCTGAACGCCAGCATCTTTCTTGGCGCGCTTGAGTGTCCGACTTGAAATCCCCGCATCGCTTCCCCGGCGGAACACTTCCTTCGCCGCCAAGGGGCCTTCGGCGAGCACGTCGAGCAGGAATTCACACGCCTCGTCCGTAGCGGATCTCTCGTCCGGGTCATTGCCCGTGGCCGAAACGGCGTCATCCGCCGTGATGTCGACAGTGCCTGCTTCGAACGAGACGAAGGGAGCTTCGATCCCGCATCCAATGGTCCGTGCCTCAACACGAAAAGCGAGCGCCGGGGCGGAGCCGAGATTGTTTTTGCTCTCCACGAAGATGCGGCGGTTCTCGTCGTCTGCATCCTTGGTCACGAGGAACGCGGCTCTGGCCGCCGCTACGAAGGCCAGAGAACCCGTCACCCGATTCATGGCTTTGTCGCCTCCTCCTTTGTTGAGGTGAGACACCACAACCACCGCGACTCCGCGCCTTGACGCCATCTCCTGGAGCGGCGACAGCGCAGCTCTTACGTCTGATGTCCGGTGAGTGTCTGTTCCGCCGAGATAGGCCGTAATCGGGTCGATCGTCAGCAGGCGGACATCGCCGATTTCGCCGAGCGCCTTTTCGATTTGCGCCAAGTCCGCCGTGAGGCTGAAGCCACGCAACCCGCCTTCCTCTGATCGCATTGCCTCAATGACGTGGACCACCGTGATGTCAGCGCCCGCCGCTTCGAGGCGCGGACGGATCGTGTCGCCGATATCGTCCTCGCAAGACAGCATCAGCACTGAGCCGTGTGGCGCTCGACCGTCTGTGTTCGGCCATAGGCCCCCCGTTGTTACGCGCGCCGCGAGGTACGCGGTCAGTTGGCTTTTCCCGAGCCCGGGATCGCCCGCAATCATGGTGACCTTGCCGATGGCGATGCGGCTCGGCCAGAGCCAGGAGATTGGCACGGGCTCGACGTCCGACACGCGTCGGCGCACCGCGCAGGGTCCACATGCAGCGATCGACCCTCGATTTTCGCTTGTCCATTGGAGCGACCGTGCGGCGAGCCGCTCCTGGCGTTCTGCTTCGTCGAGCGGAATGGAGAAAGCGTTCATCAGGCGGCATCCGATTGCTGCGCCTGCGCGACGAAGATACGCGGCGTGATGGAGAGGGAATGGAGGATGGAGCGGGCGTGACCGAGGCCGCCCATGGCGGCGAACGGCCCGATCAGTTCGTGACGGGCATGCATTTGATCGACGATCACGATCCCGTTCCGATCAGAGGCGAGCCACGAAAGCGGATCGGCATAGACGGGGAGAGCGCCGTGTTCATGGAGTCGCGGGCCGCACGCCTCTCCGATGTAAGAGAGACGCCCACGCCACATTGCGAGCTTCCCGGAGTTGGGGGCCCACGCTGCCAGGTCTAGCGGGCAACCGTCGATCTCGTCGCGCACTAATGCGAGCAGGGCAGGCTCGGTCTCCCGGTTCTGCCTGACCTCGTCGGGGAAGTCGAACCGGCAGCCGCTAAAGGCGACCATAGCCCGGACAAGGACGTCCGGGTTGGCGATGGCGGTCGGAGGTACGCCATGGGCGAGCAACGAGTTGATCTGAAGCTGTCCGACGATGGGGCAGGCCAGATAGCGCTTCATCACGTCGTCTGCAGGGAAGGCGCTCATGTGCTTCGCCCTCCCCGGATCACGACCAGTGTAGGTCGGTCTTGTTTCAAAAATCGACGAGGCGGTCTGTCTTTCCAGCTCGCGATGATGGCTGCCAGTTCGGCACTGACGTGGATGCGCTGCGATGGGCGGATGCTCATGCCGCACCGCCGATCTTCCACCCTGCGAGTTCGGCGATAAGAGTGCGGAGCGCCGGAGAGCACCGCATGGTGGTGAGGAGGCTTCGTTTTGCCGGTGTGACGGGCTCGCGACGATGTCTGTCGTACGTGGAGGTCATGAAAGTGGTTCCTTTTTGAAGGGAACCGCACTTCCGGGTGGCGAAACGCCGCCGTTCGTAGTAGAAAGTGCCTGCAACGGTTACTATCTACGACGAACGAAGCGGGCCGCGCTCCTGAGGAGATGCGGTCCGTTTTGCGTTACGCGGCTGCTGAAGTGGAACGGGTGGCAGTCGAGGCCATCCAAGCGTCGAGGTCACGGATGCGGTAACGGACCGCTACCCCGAGCCGGACGTAAAGCGGGCCGTTTCCGTAGAGGCGGCGCTTGGCGAGCGTTGAGGGAGAACTTCGTAGATAAACCGCGGCTTCCTTTGCAGTCAAATACTGTTCATGGTCGTAATGCGTCGAGGACATCGTTCTGCTGCTCCAGATGAGGGCGGGACAACCGGGGAACAGCTGTATTCAAGAATTTCGGATAGAGCACCAGCCGCAACACAAGATCGCGATTTTGTGTGTTCAAGTAGGGGTTTGGGGAGGAAAACGATTGCTGGTTATTCGCTTTGAGTACTCGAATCTATCTCAATCGGGGAGTTGCTCGCCTTCGCAGAGATGATGTCGCCAATCCTGTCCGCCAGGACACGCACAGGATCTCCCTGACGGCTTACGTAGCGGCTGGTCATTGCAACCGTGCGGTGCCCCAGTGCATCCCGCAGAAGCAGCGCACTGGCACCAAGGCCCGCACCAAGGGTCGCGAAGTTATGCCTGAGGTCGTGAATCCTCAGTTCAGAGACCCCAGCTGTCGAGCAAACTGTTGCCCAAGCATCCCTTACGTTCGAACGTGACAGTGGAGCGTCCCCGCCGTCGTTCGGGATTACGAAAGCCGACGACTTGGGCGCATTCTCGAGGAGCACGAGCACCTGACTGGATAGCGGGACGTTCCGGGCTCCGGCCTTTGCGTCGGGTAGCCGAAGTACCCCGCCTTTGAATTCAACCCAGGACCATCGTGCAAACAGCCATTCGGATACCCTGCATCCGGACAGCAGTAGAAGGCGAAAAAGCAGGGCGGCGGCGGACCGGATCTCAGCCGTGTGCAATGCCGCGACAAGACTGGCGAGTTCTCTCTCATTCGGAATCCGGTCCCGGGCCTTTTCCGGATGCAGTTCGATACCCTTAGCGGGGTTGAGTTCGATCATCTCGTCGGCGACAGCGAGTGACATGGCTTTTCGGAGAATCGCCAGATCAAGGTTCGCTTGTCTGGACCGATGGGTTTGCGCTGCGTGCCACTCGCGAATGTCTGAACGCCGCAGCTCCGACAGGCGCCTGCTTCCGAACGCAGGGATCAATGTTCGTTCGATCATCGCCTCAAAGTTGGCGGCAGTGCTTGCCTTCCGCTTCGGCTTCCAGTGCTGCTCAATGCAACAGCGAAGCCACTGCTCAACGGTCAGTTCTCGCTTCCGCTTGGTTCTCTCGGCGGCGGGATCGGCACCCCCGGCGACTCTGGCGAGCATGTCTTTTGCAAGCTGACGGGCTTGCTCCGGAGTGAGGGCTCCGTGTTTTCCGAGCACGACGCGTCGAACCGGAAATCCGCGGCCTCGGCCCGCGCGGTACTCGACGTAGTAGCTCACGGATCCGTTGCCATTGAGCCTGGCCCCGAACCCTTTCAGGTCGTCGTCTCGAACGACGGATGGAACTCCACCCGCGAGCAGCATGTCAACGGTTCGCTTTGAAAGTCGTGCCATTGGATCCCGCTATGTCGTCACCGCGTCGTCACGGAAACGGACAACGCGGGACACAAGAGGACAGATAATCGGTTTCGCAGGCAGCAACGTCAATGAGTTGTAGGCACACTGTCCACACGCAGGAACACGTCGGAAATCGGGCGCACACAACTCAAAATCGGTTTCCGCAAGGAGTGCTGGTTCGATTCCGGCTAGGGGCACCACCTATCCTTCGGCCCGAATTCCCGGCAAGCTCCTCGCCGACCTCTGAAGCGCAGCATGAGCGAGGCTTGCCATGCCCGAATCGCCTCCGGCCGAGATGAGCCTGTTCCCGACGGCGATTGGGTTTTGCGGCGTGGCCTGGAGCGGAGACACGGTTCGCGCCACGCATCTGCCGGAGGCGGCCGAGGCGAAAGTGGCGACTCGACTGGCGGCTCGCGTCGGCGGCGCGGCGTCTGGTGCCCCCTCGTCAGCCATCCGGCGCGCCATCGACGCCATGACGGCCCTGCTCGGCGGCGAGCGCACCGATCTCGGCTTTATCGTCTGCGATTTTGCTTCGCTGGAGCCCTTTGCCGCCGAGGTCTACCGGCTCACTCGCGCGATCCCTCCGGGAGCAACGCTGACCTATGGAGACATCGCCTCGCAGCTGGGGGACAAGACGTTGGCCCGGGCCGTGGGGCGCGCTCTGGGGCGCAACCCCTTCCCGATCATTGTGCCGTGCCACCGGGTCCTGGGAGCGAGTGGCCGGCTGACAGGCTTTTCCGCCGACGGCGGCATCGAAACGAAGCTGCGGATGCTGGCGATCGAGGGCGCGCAGATCGGCGCCCAGCCGGCGCTCTTCGACTCACTTCCCCTGCAGTTGAAGCAGGGACGCCACGCGCCCTGACGCCCTCTGTGTCGACACAATCGCTTTCAGCCTCGACAGCGCTGGCGCGAGGTGGTCCGGGATGTCCAGAAAGGTGCCTGACGGATCGCCCGCGGCGCGGGCGGCCCTGAAAAGGGCCTGGCCCGCGGCCTCACGCCATCAGCTGCGCGATCCGGCGCAGGGCGAGCTGGTATCCCTGGGCGCCCAGCCCGGCGATGACGCCGTCGGCCCGAAGCGAAACGTAGGAGTGGTGGCGAAAACTCTCGCGCTTGTGCACGTTGGAGATATGCACCTCGATCACGGGCGGTTCGAACGTGTTCAGCGCATCGAGGATCGCGACCGAGGTGTGGGTGAACGCGGCGGGATTGATAACGATGCCGCCCGCCGACTCCCGGGCCTCATGAATCCAGTCGATGATCTCGTATTCCCGGTTGCTCTGGTGGAAGCGGATGTCGAGGCCCAACTCGACCGCGAGCGCACGGCACGCCGCCTCAACGTCGGCGAGCGTCTCGCGTCCGTAGATGTCAGGCTGGCGTTTCCCCAACAGATTGAGGTTGGGGCCGTTGAGGACGAAGACGAGGCGGCTCATGAGGACCTGTCCCGGATTGAGGGCCAGCCATCTCGGGCGGGTTGGGCGTTATCGTCAAGCTCTCTTCGTGCGAGGCGTGCTTTCGGCTCCGCACCTTCTATGCTGACAGGCACAAGGACTTTGAAGGAAGCGGCTCATGGATCTCCCGAGGAACGCGTTCAAGCACGCCATCGCGCAGGGTCGCCAGCAGATCGGGCTCTGGTGCACCCTGCCCGGCTCCTTCGCCGCCGAGGCCGTCGCGGGTTCCGGGTTCGATTGGCTGCTTTTCGACACGGAGCACTCGCCCGGCGATCCGATCACCGTGCTCCCCCAGTTGCAGGCCGTGGCCGCGTACCCCGTCTCCGCCATTGTCCGGCCCGCGTCCAATGACGCCGTGCTGATCAAGCGTTTCCTCGACCTCGGCGCCCAGACCTTGCTGATCCCCTATGTCCAGAGCGCCGCGGAGGCGCAGGCGGCGGTGTCCGCCATGCGCTATCCGCCGGCCGGCATCAGGGGCGTATCGGGCACAACGCGCGCGACGCGCTTCGGCAGGGTCGCCGACTACGGCCGACGCGCGGAAGAGGAACTCTGCCTCCTCGTGCAGGTGGAGACGCAGGAGGCGCTGGACGCCATCGAGGCGATCGCCGCCGTGCCCGGCGTGAACGGCGTGTTCATCGGCCCGGCCGATCTCGCCGCGAGCCTGGGCCATGTCGGCCATCCCGGCCACCCCGAGGTCGTGGCCAAGATCGAGGACGCCATCAGGCGCATCCAGGCCTGCGGCAAGCCAGCCGGCATCCTGACGCCCGACAACGCCTTCGCCGCGCGGTGCATCGATCTCGGCACGGTGTTCACGGCCGTTGGCGTCGACGCCGGCCTGCTCGCCCGGGGCACGGAGGCGCTCCGCGCACGCTTCCCGACGACCTGAGGCCGAAGCCGGATCATGATGCAAGTCATGCCCGGCGCTGCAGGTCAGCGCTAAGCTCTGGTGAGCTGGCGAGGCCAGCCGGCCCGACACTTTGATGAAACAGAAGAGAGGCGGCTCAGAATGACGGAGACGCTCACCGGCTCCGGGTCGCCGTCAGCTCCGGGTGTCCCGCCAGCTTCTGGAGCCCCGCCCGGCCGGCTCAGCCCCCGGCCACGCCACGGAAGTCAATCGCGTCTGCTCCAGTGGATGCCTGGGCTCGAGGTGCTGCGCGGCTATCAGGCCGGCTGGCTGCGCCACGACATCGTCGCGGGTCTTGTACTCACGACGATGCTGGCGCCCGTCGGCATCGCCTATGCCGTGGCCTCTGGACTGCCGGGCATCAACGGTCTTTACGCCACCATCGTGCCGTTGCTCGTGTACGCGGTGTTCGGGCCGAGCCGCATCCTCGTGCTGGGACCGGACTCTTCCCTCGCCGCCGTCATCCTCGCCGTCGTCCTGCCGCTCTCGGCCGGCGATCCCCAGCGCGCGGTCGCGCTGGCCGGCATGATGGCCGTGGTGTCAGGCCTCATCGCCGTCGCCGGAGGACTGGCGCGGCTCGGATTCGTCACGGAGCTGCTCTCCAAGCCGATCCGCTACGGCTACATGAACGGCATCGCGCTGACCGTTCTGGTCAGCCAGGCGGCGACGCTGTTCGGGTTCACCGTGGAGAAGGACGGTCTGTTCCGGAAGGCCGCGGGCGTCGTGGAGGGCGTGTTCGGCGGGCAAGCGAACTGGACGGCGTTCGCCATTGGCGCAGGAACGCTCGCGATCATCATGCTTCTCAAGGGCAGCCGCAGCGTGCCCGGCATCCTCGTCGCGGTCGTTGCAGCCACGCTGACGGTCGAGTTCTTCGACCTGCCGGGCGTGGCCATTCTCGGCCCTCTTCCGCAGGGGCTGCCGTCATTTGCAGTGCCATGGATCTCCGCCAGCGACATCGGCTCCGTCCTGGTGGGCGGCCTCGCCGTCGCCCTCGTCGCCTTCGCCGACACGAGCGTTCTGTCGCGCAGCTACGCAGCGCGGCTGGGCGCCTATGTCGATCCCAACCGGGAGATGGTGGGGTTGGGCTTCGCCAACCTCGCCGCCGGACTGTTCCAGGGATTTCCGGTCAGCAGCAGTTCGTCACGCACGCCTGTCGCCGAAGCGGCCGGAGCGAAGACGCAGCTGACCGGTGTCGTGGGCGCGTGCGCCGTGGCGCTGCTGCTGCTCGCCGGGCCGGACCTGCTGCGGAGCCTGCCGAAGAGCGCGCTCGCCGCGGTGGTCATCGCCTCCGCAATTGGGCTTTTCGAGTTTCGCGACCTCCGGCGCATCTACCGGATCCAGCAATGGGAATTCTGGCTTTCCATCGTCTGCTTCGCCGGAGTGGCGGTGCTGGGCGCGATTCCCGGCATTGGGCTCGCGATCGTCCTGGCCGTTATCGAGTTCCTCTGGGATGGTTGGCGGCCCCATTCAGCCCTGCTGGGCCAGCCCCGCGGCGTACCAGGTTGGCACGACATCGCGCGCTATCCCCAGGCGCGGCTCGTTCCCGGCCTCGTGCTGTTCCGCTGGGACGCGCCGCTCTTCTTCGCCAACGCCGAGTTTTTCCAGGAGCGCGCGCTTGACGCCGTGGCCGCCTCGCCGACGCCCGTGAAGCGGCTGGTCATCTCGGCCGAGCCGGTGACGAGCGTCGACGTCACAGCCGCCGACATGTTGACGGATCTCCACAGCAGCCTCAAGGCCGCCGGGATCGAGCTATGCTTCGCGGAGATGAAGGACCCGGTGAAGGACAAATTGAAACGCTTCGGGATCTTCGAGGTGTTTGGAGCCGGCGCGTTCTTCCCCACCCTCGAGAGCGCGGTGGAGAACTACGTCGAGGCTTTCGGTCTGGATTTCAGCGAGCCCGACTAGCAACCGCCGGGACAGCCGGAAGCAAATCGGCCAACGACTTCGCTACTCCATCGAGGAGTTCGTAGGAGCGGACCCGCGCCGCCTGATCGAAGATCGCGGCGGCCACCATCACCTCGTCCACCCCGGTCTCCGCGATGAAGTCGGCGAGCCCCAGGCGCACTGTCTCGGGCGAGCCTACGAAGGAGCGCGCCAGCATGCGCCGCACCTGCGCCTTTTCAATCGGCGACCAGAACGCCTCGATATCCGCGATCGGGGGCGGCAGCAAGCCTCGTTCGTCGCGCACCATCCGGGTCGCGCGCTGCTGCGCCGAGGTGAACAGCCGCCTCGCCTCGGCGTCGGTATCCGCCGCGACCACGTTCACGCAGGCCATGGCATAAGGCCGCCGCAACTGGTCCGACGGCTGGAACCGTTCGCGGTAAACCTGGAGGGCTTGCAGCAGCGCATCGGGCGCGAAGTGCGAGGCGAAGGCATAGGGAAGCCCCAGCATCGCGGCGAGTTGCGCGCCGAACAGGCTGGAGCCAAGGATCCACAGTGGCACCTTCGTGCCGGCGCCAGGAACGGCCCGGATCGGCTGGTCCTCTGCGGGATCGTCGAGGAACGCCTTCAGCTCGAGCACGTCGTCGGGAAACTCGTTGGCGTCCATCGGCCCGACGCGCAAGGCGCGCAGGGTGCGCTGGTCCGTGCCGGGCGCGCGCCCGAGACCGAGGTCGATTCGCCCGGGAAAGAGCTCGGCCAACGTGCCGAACTGCTCGGCGATCACCAGGGGCGCGTGGTTTGGCAGCATGATGCCGCCCGATCCGACCCGGATGCGGCTTGTGGCGGCCGCCACCTGGCCGATCACGACCGCCGTCGCGGCGCTCGCGATGCCGGTCATGTTGTGATGCTCGGCAAGCCAGTATCGCTCGTAGCAGAGTTCGTCGGCGCGGCGCGCGAGAGCGATCGTGCTGCGCAGGGCGTCGCCCGGACGCTGGCCCTCCGGGACTGGTGCGAGGTCGAGGATCGAAAACCGGGTCATGGAGCGCCTCGTCTGCTGTCGAACAGCCAGCCTTCCAGATGGGGCTTGCCCGACCCGGAGTCGAGGCCGGCGCGCGCGCTTCAGGGCTGCGCAGGACGGCTGCGCCGGGGGATGCCGCTGCGCCGCTCATGATGGTCGCATGCGCGCTGCCGCCCTATCGCGGCTTGGCAGAAAATCTGGCATGTCCGCTGTCGTCGCGCATTGGCGCCGGCGCATGGGGCGATGGGGACGAGCGTGGACGAGTTCGACTACATCATCGTTGGGGCCGGCTCCGCCGGCTGCGTCCTGGCGGCCCGTCTGGCGGAACGTGGACGGTTCAGCATCCTGCTGCTGGAAGCAGGCCCCGCGGATACGAGCCCCTGGGTCCACGTGCCGATCGGCTACGGCAAGCTCTATTACCACCCCACGATGAACTGGATGTACAAGACCGAGCCCGTGCCGGCGCTGAACGACCGCGTCATCTACCAGCCCCGCGGCAAGGTCGTGGGCGGCTCCAGCGCCATCAACGCGATGGTCTATTCGCGCGGCCAGCCGGGAGACTTCGACGAGTGGGCCCAGATGGGCAACAGGGGCTGGAGCTGGGCAGACGTGCTGCCGCTGTACCGCCGGATGGAAGACCACGCACTCGGTGAAGGCGATTGGCACGGCGCGGGCGGGCCGCTCCACGTCAGCGACATCTCCAAGACCGTGCATCCCCTCACGCATCGCTACATCGCTGCGGCGAAGGAAGCGGGGCTGCCCTTCACGGACGATCTCAACGGCCCGCAATACGAGGGAGCCGGGTATTACCAGCTCACCACGAGAGCCGGGCTGCGCGAGTCCGCGGCCCGCGCTTACCTGCGGCCTGCGATGAAGAGCGGCCGCATTCGGCTCGAGACCGAGGCGCTGGCCACGCGGGTGCTTTTCGAGGGGACCCGCGCCGTGGGCGTCGAGTATCGCCAGCGGGGCCGCATGGTGAAGGCGCGCGCCGGGCGTGAGGTGATCCTCTCCGGCGGGGCCATCAATTCCCCCCAGCTGCTGCAGCTGTCCGGCGTCGGGCCTTCCTCGCTGCTGCGCGAGATGGGCGTGGACATCGTCGCAGACGCGCCCCGCGTCGGGCGCGACATGCAGGACCACCTCGGCTACGACCATGCCTACAAGTCCAGGCTCCCGAGCCTCAACAACGTGTTCCTGCCGCTGCACGGCAAGGTGCAGGTCGGTCTGCGCTACATGTTCGGGCGCAAGGGGCCGCTGTCGCTCAGCGTCAACCAGGGCGGCGGGTTCTTCCGCAGCCGGCCCGAGCTCGACCGGCCGGATATCCAGCTCTATTTCTCGCCGTTGTCTTACGAGAAGGCTCCGCCGGGGATCCGCGCGCTCATGAAGCCGGACCCGTTTCCGGGCTTCTACACCAGCGTCTCGCCGTGCCGGCCCACCAGCCGCGGCCGGATCGAAATCCGCTCGCGCGATCCGGCCGAGCCGCCGCGGATCTTCCCCGACTATTTCTCCACGCCGGAGGACGTTCAGACACTGCTGGCGGGGGCACGGTTCCTGGTCAAACTGGCGCAGACGCCAAGCCTGTCCGCCGCCATCGATACGGAGCTCAGGCCCGGTGCGGACCGGCACTCGGACGATGCCCTCCTCGCCGACATTCGCGAGCGTGCGTATTCCATCTTCCATCCCTGCGGCACCTGCCGCATGGGGCCGGAACCCGGTCGCTCGGTGGTGGACCCTGCGCTGCGGGTGTGGGGCCTGGAGGGCCTGCGGGTCGCCGACGCTTCCATTTTCCCGACAGTTCCCTCCGGCAACACCAACGCCCCGGCCATGATGGTGGGAGAGAAGGCCGCCGACCTGGTGCTCGCGACGGTCGCCGAAGCGGCATGATGTCTTAACCCAAGCGAGCTAGGCTCCGCGCGGGACGGGACGACAGAGGTGCTTTCATGCGCGGTACGAGCGTCTTGACGGCTCACGGGCAGAGCGCCCGCCTTCTCGCCCTTCGTGGTCTCCTGCTCCTGCTGACTGTCACCGCCAGCCTCTCCACGGCTCACGGCGGCTCGGCCCACGCCCAGCAAGCCCACCAAACACCGCAGAACCGCTGCGTGGACTACGGCTCCTTCGGCGTCGTAGACGCCTACCCGCCCCCGCGCCGGGGCGAGCCGATCATGGCGCAGCCCTTCCAGCCCTGCGCCGATCTCCCCGGACAGCCGCAACCACAAATTTATATCGACGCACAGGTTCAGGTCGGCGGGAGCCAGAATGCCGGGGGCGGCGAGAACGCCGGCGGGGGCCAGGTCCCTGGCGGGGGCACGCCAGGAGGCGGCGGCGGCTGGCGCCCCCGCTTCGGTTTCCACGGCCTCAACCCGTACTAGGCGCCGCTCCGGCGCGTCGGAAGCGACCCGTTCTGTTTTCGGGTGGCGCTCCTCCACTCGCGCTGGCATGAACGCTCCCCGCAGCCCAGGAGGAGCGACCGATGACCCAACCCGTCCCCCAGCAGCGCGCCATGACAGGCGCGGAGTGGCTCATGCTGCTCGCGCTTTCGGTGCTCTGGGGTTGCTCGTTCTTGTTCAGCAAGATCGCGGTGACCGAGATCCCGCCGTTCACTCTCGTGTTCGGCCGAGTCGCACTGGCCTCGCTCACGCTCACCGTGGCCATGCGGGTCATGGGCGTGTCCTTCCCGAAAGGGCGGCTTCTGTGGCTCAACCTGCTCGGCATGGGGACGCTGAACAACATCATCCCGTTCAGCCTCATGTTCTGGGGCCAAACCCAGATCGGCGCGGGGTTGGCCTCCATCCTGAACGCGACGACGCCCATCTTCACGGTGCTGGTCGCCCACGCGTTGACGCGAGACGAGAAGCTCACCCCCGCACGGGGTTTAGGTGTGTTGCTCGGCTTTCTCGGCGTCGTCGTGATGCTCGGCCCGGAGTTGCTGCTGGGGCTCGACAAGGCGGTGCTCGCGGAAGTGGCCCTCCTCGGCGGGGCGATGTCCTATGCCTGCTCCAGCGTCTTCGGCCGCCGCTTCGCCCGCCTGGGAGTGCAGCCGGCGCAGGCGGCCTTCGGCCAGCTCGCCGCCTCGACCCTGGTGATGGCCCCGGTCGCCCTGATCGTCGACCGGCCCTGGACACTCCCTGTTCCGGGTGTTTTGGCGCTCTCCTGCCTCGTCGCGCTCGCGGTGCTCTGCACGGCCGTGGCCTACATCCTGTTCTTCAGGATCCTCGGCAGCGCCGGAGCGACCAACATCATGCTCGTGACCTTCCTGATCCCGCCCAGCGCCATCATGCTGGGAGCCGTGGTGCTCGGAGAGCGCCTGGCGGCGCGGGATTTTGCAGGCCTCACGCTCGTCGCTCTCGGCCTGGCGGCGATCGACCGCCGCAGTGCGGCCTTTGCGACGCGTTTCTGGCGGACGGGCAGGCGCGTCCCCGTCGGTCCATGAACGCTCAGGCCGCGGCGAAGGGCCGGAAGATCTCCACGACACGCTCATAGACCGGGCGCTTGAACGGGATGATCAGCGCGGGCAGGCGCTCCATGCGCTCCCAGCGCCAGGCCAGGAATTCCGGCTTGACGCCTCCCGCGGGGTTCGCAACGTCGATCTCGGCATCGTCGCCCTCAAAACGGTAGGCGAACCATTTCTGGGTCTGGCCACGATAACGTCCCTTCCACGCCTGCCCCGCGACGGCGTCCGGCAGGTCGTACGGGAACCAGCCGGGCGCTTCGGCCAGCAGCGAGACGGAGGACACGTTGGTCTCCTCATGCAGTTCGCGCAGCGCAGCCGCCCCAGGCTCCTCGCCGGGATCGATGCCGCCCTGAGGCATCTGCCATGAATAGGTTTCGTCGACATGCTCCGGCCCCGCCTCGGCCTTGCGCCGGCCGATGAACACGAGTCCGCTTCTATTGATCAGCATGATCCCGACGCAGGGACGATAGGGCAGATCCTTGAAGCCGTCGCTCGGCGGGCTGGCGGGACTTTTGCTCATCTCACATCCCTGTCCTGCCGGCGCGCCAACTTATCGGCCGGGCTTGGCGACCGTGGCGCTGACGGGCACCAGTTGGATGCCCTTCGCCTCGAGCCCTTTCGCCCAGGCCGCGAGCCGGTCGATGGTGACCGGCAGCGAGCTCGCCGCGCCGATGGCGATGCCCTTCTTGCGGGCGGCGGCCTCCAGCTTCGCGAGTTGTTCGTCGATGGCCGAGCCCTTCGGCGAGATGTCGATCACGGCGTCGGCCTTCGCCACGGGAAGCCTGAAGGTCTGCGCCAGGCCAGGCACGAGGCTGCGCGCGGAGGTCCCGTCGTCCAGGTAGACGAGACCGCGGCCCGAGAGCTCCCGGAGCACCGGGTTGAGCGCCGGCTCGCTCGCGGTGAACTTCCCGCCCATGTAGTTCATCACTCCGACATATCCGGTGAAGCGGCTCATCACCCAGGTCAGCCGGTCCATCGTCTCGGCGGCCTGACCTGAGGCGACAAGCGTGTGCGGGCCTGGATCGTTGTCAGGGTAATCGAACGGCTCCATGGGTACCTGGAGCATGACCTCGTGCCCATCGTCGCGAGCGCGGGCCACCTGCTTTTCAAGGTCCACGCCGTAGGGCGCGAAAGCGAGCGTCACAGCGCCGGGCAGCTTGGCGATGGCTTCCGCAGTGTTCGTCTGGCTGAGGCCAAGACCGCCCACCACGATGGCGACCCGGCCCGCCACCGTACCGGGGAACGGCGTCAGGGGGCGCGCATAGACGTCCGCCGGCCGTGCCCCGTCCGTGCCGATCTTCGGCACGATGCCGTGCCGGGAGCGCTCGACCAGCCGCTTGTCCGGCGCGGGCGCGAGTTTCACCTCTCCGGGCTGGGGCACCCGGATGACGATGCCCTCGGGCGCATCCGAGCCGGCGGGCCGCGTCACCTTGACCCCGCTCTGCTGCTCAACCTCCGCGGCTGTCATTCGGTCCCTGGGCAGCGCTTCGGCTGCGCCAGCCTCCGTGCCTGCGGACTTGCCGGACTTTTCACCCGGCGTCGGCTGGGGAGCCTCGATCGGCTTGACGCGCTGGATCACGGCGACAGCGAACGGCTCGCCGCCGAGCGGATCGCGAACCAGCGCCAGCCATCCCGCCAGCGCCACCACGACGAGGGACACGAGCCCCACGACGAGCTGCGCCCATGGCAGCGACTGCAGCCGGCTGCGCCGCCCTGGAGACGCCTCCATGCCGAGCGGTCGGGTGAGTTCGTCGTGGCCCAGCGTCAAGACCTCTGCTCACGCGTTCATGAGGGAATGCCCCCGACCCGAAGGCGCGACGCGGTCGAGGCGATGCGACGAATCAGTCAATCCAAACAAGCATCTGCCCCGGCGTGGAGCAATGCGAAAACGCAAGCGGCGGCGTCTGTCCGACGCCGCCGCTCTTGAAACCTGCGGGACGAATCCCGGTTGCAACACTCCGGTCTGGCCGGAGCTGCATTTCTCAATTCGGGTTCGGGGCCGCCGAGGCGTCCGGCGTGGTCGCCGGGCGGGCGTCGTTGACCTTCACACCGCGCAGCAGATCGAAAGCGAAGTTCAGCTGCTTGTCGTTCTTGGGGTCCGGCGGAACATAGGCGGAAGAGCCGCCCTGCTCGTCGTCGCCGTTCTTCAGGTGTCCCTTCAGGCTCGCCTCGCCCTTGGTCTCGTCCTTGCCCTTCAGCTCGGCCGGAATCTCGTTCGTGACCTGCACGTCGGGATCGATGCCCTTGGCCTGGATCGACCGCCCGGACGGCGTGTAGTAGCGCGCCGTGGTCAGCCGGACAGCCCCGTTCGAGCCAAGCGGAATGATGGTCTGCACCGAGCCCTTGCCGAACGAACGCGTGCCGATGATCGTCGCGCGCTTGTGGTCCTGCAGGGCGCCGGCCACGATCTCCGAGGCCGAGGCGGAACCGCCATTGACGAGCACGACGACGGGCTTGCCCTTCGTCAGGTCGCCGCCACGGGCATTGTAGCGCTGCGTCTCGTCCGCGTTGCGGCCGCGGGTGGAGACGATCTCGCCGCGATCGAGGAATGCGTCGGAGACGGCGATCGCCTGGTCGAGCAGTCCGCCGGGATTATTGCGAAGGTCGAGCACGTAGCCCTTCAGCTTGTCCGCGCCGACATCCTTGTTGATGGTGTCGATCGAGTTCTTGAGGCCCTCGAAGGTCTGCTCGTTGAACTGCGTGATGCGGATGTAACCGACATCGCCTTCGTTGCGCGAACGCACGGAGCGGATGCGAATCACGTCACGCGTCAGTTTCAGCTCGAGCGGATCGCTCACGCCCTTGCGCGTGATCTTCAGCCGGACCTGCGACTTCACCGCGCCGCGCATCTTGTCGACGGCCTGGTTCAGGGTCAGCCCCTGCACCGCCTCGTCGTCGATCTGGGTGATGATGTCGCCGGCCATCACGCCCGCCTTCGAGGCCGGCGTGTCGTCGATCGGCGTGACGACCTTGATCAGGCCGTCCTCCATCGTCACCTCGATGCCGAGCCCGCCGAACTCGCCGCGCGTCTGCACCTGCATGTCACGGAAGCTCTTGGCGTCCATGTAGCTTGAATGCGGATCGAGCCCCGAGAGCATGCCGTTGATGGCTGATTCGATGAGCTTCGATTCATCGGGCTTCTCGACGTAGTCGGAGCGGATCTTCTCGAACACGTCCCCGAACAGGTTCAGCTGCCGGTACGTGTCCGAGGCCGCCGCGACGGCCGAACTCGCCGACAGCAACCTGCTCTGGGTCCCGATCGTCGCAGCGCCGGCCCCGAGGGCCACGCCAAGCATGAGCATTGAAAACTTGCGCATCATCCACGGACTTTCTCGTTCGTCGATGTCGCCCACCAGGGCGAGGGATCGATCGATACCCCGTCTTTTCTGAACTCTACATAGAGCACCGGTTGCGATGTTTCGCTACCCACCGACGCCGCCGTGACCCTTGATCCTTCGCCCATCACCGCGACGGGTTCGCCCGCGAGGATGAATTGACCGAGACCGACATTGATCCGATCCATTCCGGCTAAAAGAAGATAATAGCCGCCACCGGCGTTGATGATCAAGAGTTGCCCGTACGTTCTGAAGGGTCCGGCGAAAGCCACCCACCCATCGCAGGGCGCCGACACCGTGGCCCCCTGGCGGGTCGTGTAGAGAGCACCCTTAAGAGAGCCCCCAACGGCGTCCGGAGCATTGAAACCCTTCAACAATTGCCCACTGACCGGCAGCGGCAGCAGGCCCTTCGTCTCGATGAAGGACACTTTGGGAGCGAGCCTTGCAGGATCCTTGAAGGCCAGAGCGGCGAACTTGTCGCGGGTCTCCCTGGCCTGAGCGTCGACGGCGAGCTTCGCATCCGCCTCTGCGCGCTCCGCGGCGCGCCGCGCCGCGTCCGCGGCTCGCGCGGATGCGTCGATTTCGCTCTCCAGTTGTCCGATCAAATCCTTCAGAGTTTGCGCCCGGGAGGCGAGACCCTGCGCCTTTTCAGCTTCGGCCCTGGCGTTTTTTTCCGCCGCTGCGACCTCGCGCTGGCGCGCGTCGATCAGCGAGGCGAGCCTCTGCCTATCTTCGACGAGGCTTGACACCTCTTTCGCCAGGCTGTCGCGTTCGCCCGCCGCGGCGTCCCGTAACCGCACCATTTCCGTGAGATCGGAGGCCAGCGCCTCGGTTTCAGAGCGCAATTCCGGCAGAACCGCTCCCAGCAGCATCGCCGCGCGGATCGCCTCCAGCATGTCCTCGGGCCGAACCAGCACGGCGGGCGGCGGGCGGCGGCCGATTCGCTGCAGAGCCGCGAGCACCTCCACCACGATGCCCCGCCGATTGTCCAGCGACTGCCGAATCGCGTCGCTCGTCTGTCGCAAGGTCACGAGCCGCTGTTCGATGAGGACGATCCGCGCCTCCGTGGCGCGCAACCGCGCCGTCGTATCGATCAAAGCAGCGTTGAGGCGCGCCCTATCCGAGCGCAGAGCCTCGGCATCGGCCTCGAGCTTGGCCTTTTCGCTGCTGCTGGAGCTGAGGAAATTCTGGGTGGCGTCGAGTTCCATCTGCCGCGTCGCGCGCTCGGTCGCCTTGGCGGCGACCGCGGGGTCGCTCTGGTTCGCCAGCTCTGAGCCGCGTAGCTCGCGGGTCCTGCCGGGTTCCGCGTCCTGCGCCTGCGCCGCAGGCAAGCCCGCCAGCGCAAGCGCCAGCAGGGTTCCCCAAGTCGCAGATCGGCCGATGCGGGGCAGGGTCGGACTCCAGCGAATCGCTCAGCTGCGATGATAGGGGTGGCCGCTCAGGATCGTCATCGCCCGATAGAGCTGCTCTGCGGCGAGAATGCGTACGATCTGGTGCGGCAGCGTCATGCGTCCGAAGGCGATGCGCTCGTCGGCGGCCTCCGCAAAGGCGGGATCCAGACCGTCAGCGCCACCGATGACCAGCGCCAAGCCCTTGGCGCCAGCGTCCCGCCGAGCCGCGATCCATGCCGCGAAGGCCTCGCTCGTCATCGATGCGCCGCGTTCATCGAGCGCCAGCACGACCGTGCCGGCAGCCCTGGCGCCCAGCAGCGCCGCCTCCTCGCTCTTGCGGTCGGCGGGGCGCGGCGCGCGGCTCTCCGCGATCTCCACCACGTCGAAACCCGTCAGCCCCAGCGGCTTCCCGGAGCCGCGGGCCCGTTCGAGATAGCGCACCGTCAGGTCCCGTTCGGGCCCGTCCTTCTGCCGTCCCACCGCGAGGATCTGCACCCTCATGGTGAGACAGGCTCGATCACGGACGAAGCTGCCGTGAGGATCAGGACGCGGCGCGTTCGCCGGGGCGGTCGCCGCCCCACATCTTCTCGAGGTTGTAGAAGTGCCGCACCTCGGGCCGGAAGACGTGGACGATGACGTCGCCCGCGTCGATCAGCACCCAATCGCAATGCGGCATGCCTTCCACGCGCAGGTCCTTGCGGCCGGTCTCCTTGAGCGCCTCGACCACATGATCCGCGATCGAGCCAACGTGCCGGTTGGACCGGCCCGAGGTGACGATCATGGTGTCCGCCAGGGTGGTCTTCCCCGCGAGGTCGATCACGACCGTCTCTTCGGCTTTGGAATCGTCCAGGACGCCGAGAACCAGGGGAAGCGTGGGGCCGCCGGCAGGCTCGCCCGAGCCGACAGCGGCAATGGGCGCGGGCTTTTCGAGCGCGCGCAGGTCAGGTGTCGTCAGAGTTCGACCCTCTTGTCAGTGCGCCGATCTTCGGCGCTGTCTCGAATATATCCGAAGACGCCTGAAAGTTCCATGCCCCCTGCGGCGACCCGCCACAGGTCTTGGCGCGGCCGGCCGACATGCCATCCATGCGCTCACACCGGGCCGGCGTTCCCGTCTCCGGCGGCCGCCCGCAGAGCCGTCGACGACAGGTCGGAACGCCTTCCATGAAGGAAGAGCCAGGCCGGCGGAGGAAGATCCGGGAGCAGGCGCGCGTCGGTCTCGTCTATCCGGTAGCCGCCCAGCGACACCGCCGCCGGCGAACGGCAGGCGCGCAGCGTCGTGCCCGGCCGGTCGATCACCGCAATCGGCGCGAGATCCGCCATGTCGCGCCAACGCTGCCAGCGATGAAAGCCGGCGAGGTTGTCGCCGCCCATAAGCCAGACGAAGCGCACGCCCGCGCAGCGCTGCTTGAGCCAGGACAGCGTGTCGTAGGAGAAACGCGTGCCGATCTGCTCCTCGAAGCCGGTGACGTCCACGTTCGGGTCGCGGACCAGCCTCCGCGCCGCCGCCACCCGCTCGGCGACCGGGGGCAGTCCGCCATTCTCCTTCAGCGGATTTCCAGGCGTCACCATCCACCAGACCCGGTCGAGGCCGAGACGGCGAAGCGCGGTGTGGCTCACCAGGACATGGCCTTCATGCGCGGGATTGAATGAGCCGCCAAGCAGGCCGATCCGCATGCCCGGCGCATGCCGCGGCAGTCGCGCCAGGCGGCCGGCGCCGGGCGGCTGCGTCCGCGGCTGAATGAGAGGGCCTTCGACGCGCATGGAGCGTCAGGGCCGAGTCTGGCCGGAACCGTGCACCCGGTACTTGAACGAGGTGAGCTGCTCCACGCCGACCGGCCCGCGGGCATGCATGCGGCCCGTGGCGATGCCGATCTCGGCGCCGAAGCCGAACTCCCCGCCATCGGCGAACTGCGTCGAGGCGTTGTGCATGACGATGGCGCTGTCCACTTCGGCCAGGAAGCGGGCCGCGGCGGCCTCGTCCTGTGTGACGATGGATTCCGTGTGGCTGGAGCCGTAGGTCGCGATGTGGGTCATGGCGGCGTCGAGCCCTTCGACCACCCGGACGGCGAGGATGGCGTCGAGATACTCCGTGCGCCAATCCTCCTCGCCCGCCTCGCTGACGCGAGGGTCGACGGCCTGCGCCTCCGCATCGCCGCGGACGGCGCAGCCTGCGTCGAGCAGCACCGTCACGAGCGGCGCGAGATGGGTGGCGGCGCAGGCGCGGTCCACGAGCAGCGTCTCGGCCGAGCCGCAGACGCCAGTGCGCCGGAGCTTGGCGTTGAGGACGATCCGCTTCGCCATGTCGAGGTCCGCGGCGGCGTGGACATAGACGTGGCAAATGCCTTCCAGGTGCGCGAAGACCGGCACACGGGCCTCCGCCTGCACGCGGGCCACGAGGCTCTTGCCGCCGCGGGGAACGATGACGTCAATGGAGCCCTCGAGCCCCGACAGCATCGCGCCGACGGCGGCGCGGTCCGGCGTCGGCACGAGCTGGATGGCGTCGGTGGGCAGGCCTGCTTCGACCAGGCCCTTGCGCAACGCCTCGGCGATGGCCCCGGAGGTGCGCAGGCTCTCGGAGCCCGCACGCAGGATCGCGGCGTTGCCCGCCTTCACGCAGAGCGCGCCGGCGTCGGCGGTGACGTTCGGACGGCTCTCGAAGATGACGCCGATGACCCCGAGCGGCGTCGCCACGCGCTCGAAGACGAGGCCGTTCGGCCGCTGCCATGTGGCCAGCACCCGCCCGATGGGGTCGTTCAACCCGGCGATGTCCTCGACGGCGGCGGCCATGGCTTCGAGCCGGGCTGGATCCAGCGTCAGCCTGTCGATGAAGGAGCCCTTCGTGCCGCGCGCGGCCGCGTCGGCCTCGTCCTGGGCATTGAGCGCAAGGATCTCCCCCGCAGCGGCTCTGATGGCGGCGGCGCCGGCGCGCAGGCCGGCGTCCTTGCGCTCGGCCGTCGCATTGGCGAGGGCCCGGGCTGCGGCGCGCGCCTTGCGGCCGATGGCCAGCATCAGCGCGGCGACATCGACTTCCGAATCCTGGCGCACGGCGTGCAGCATCGTCTCGTCTCCCGGCCCCGCCTATTCGGCGGCCAACGCCATGTCGTCGCGGTGGACCATCTCGGCCCGGCCTGCATAGCCCAGAATGGCCTCGATGTCGCGGGAGGAGCGCCCTGCGATGGCCGAAGCGTGCCGGCTGTCGTAGGCGGCGAGCCCGCGGCCGATCTCGCCGCCGTCGGGCGAACGCATCAGCACGGCGTCGCCGCGGTCAAACTCGCCTTCCACGCGCGTCACGCCGGCCGGGAGCAGGCTTTTCCCCGAGCGGATGGCGCGGGCCGCTCCGGCGTCGAGATGCAGCACGCCCCGGCACTCCAGCGCGCCCGCGATCCACTTCTTGCGGGCCGCGACAGGGTTCGACGGCGTCAGGAACCAGGTGCAGCGAGCTCCGGCGCCGACCGAGCCGAGCGGGTTCTTCACCCGCCCGTCGGCGATGACCATGTGTGTGCCGCCGGCGGTCGCGATCTTCGCCGCCTCGATCTTGGTGCGCATGCCGCCGCGCGAAAGCTCGGAGCCCGCGCCTCCGGCCATGGCCTCGATCTCCGCCGTGATGCGCGGAACCACGGGGATCAGCTCAGCCTGAGGGTCCTGCTGCGGCGGCGCGGTATAGAGACCGTCGATGTCCGAGAGCAACACCAGCAGGTCGGCCCCGGCCATGGTCGCCACGCGCGCCGCAAGCCGGTCGTTGTCGCCGTAGCGGATCTCGTTGGTCGCCACGGTGTCGTTCTCATTGACGACCGGCACGGCCCGGAGCTCCAGGAGCCGGCCCAGTGTGGCGCGGGCGTTGAGGTAGCGACGTCGCTCCTCGGTGTCGCCGAGCGTCACAAGGATCTGGCCGGTCGTGATCCCCTGGTGCCCCAGCACCTCCGCCCAGGTGCGGGCGAGCGCGATCTGGCCCACCGCCGCCGCGGCCTGGCTCTCCTCCAGCCGCAGCACGCCGGGGGCGAGCTTCAGGACCGTCCGTCCCAGCGCGATCGCGCCCGAGGAAACCACGATGACGTCCGCCCCGCGCTGGTGCAGCGCCCCGATGTCCTCCGCCAGCGCCGACAGCCACGCGTGCTTCAGCATCCCCCGCGTCCGGTCGACGAGCAGCGAGGAGCCGACCTTGATCACGATGCGGCGGAACTGGCCGAGCCGGGGAGAGGCTGACGCCGTTGATGCCGTCGCCATGGTCAGGGCCGCCATTCCAGTGGAGCGGCGGCGGGCGCTGTCTCGGCCTCCTGCTCCACTCGGTCCTGGTCGATCACGGCGAGCAGCGCCCTCAGCGCCTCCGGCACGCCCTGGCCCGACGCGCTCGAGAGCAACAGGGGCTCGCGCTTGGCGGCGCGCTTCAGCCGGGCTTTCTGCTCCTTTAACAATTCGGGGCTCAGCGCGTCGACCTTCGTCAGCGCGACGATCTCGGTCTTGTCCGCGAGGCCATGGCCATAGGCTTCCAGCTCGCCGCGCACGACCTTGTAGGCCTTGCCGGCATGCTCGGTCGTGCCGTCCACGAGGTGGAGGAGCACCCGGCAGCGCTCGACGTGGCCGAGGAAGCGGTCGCCCAGCCCGTGCCCCTCATGCGCGCCCTCGATGAGCCCGGGGATGTCGGCCAGCACGAACTCCCGCGCGTCGACGCCCACCACGCCGAGGCCGGGGTGCAGTGTGGTGAAGGGATAGTCGGCGATCTTCGGCTTCGCCGAGCTCACGGTGGCCAGGAAGGTCGACTTGCCGGCGTTGGGCAGGCCGACGAGCCCCGCGTCGGCGATGAGCTTCAGGCGCAGCCAGATGGTGCGCTCCTCGCCCTCCTGGCCGGGATTGGCCCGGCGTGGCGCGCGATTGGTCGACGTGGTGAAATAGGCGTTGCCGAAGCCGCCATTGCCGCCCTTGGCGATCCGCACGCGCTGGCCGATCTCGGTCATATCGGCAATCAGGCTCTCTCCGTCCTCGTCCAGCACCTGCGTCCCCTTGGGCACCTTGAGGACGGCGTCCGCCCCGTTCGCGCCGGTGCGGTTCTTGCCCATGCCGTGCACACCGGACTTCGCCTTGAAGTGCTGCTGGTAGCGGTAGTCGATGAGCGTGTTCAGCCCCTCGACGCATTCCACCCACACGTCGCCGCCCCGGCCGCCGTCGCCGCCGTCGGGCCCGCCGAATTCGATGAACTTCTCGCGTCGGAACGACACGCAGCCCGCGCCGCCGTTTCCGGACCGGATGAAGATCTTGGCCTGATCGAGGAATTTCATCCCGTCTCAGTAGCCGACCGCACCCGCGCATTCAATGCCGGCGCGCTCTACGACGCCCTCGGCGCCGTCGTGACGATCCAGACGCCGGCGAGGATCACCGCGGCGCCGGCGAGCTCGCGCAAGCCGACGCTCTCGCCGAGGAAGATGACGGCCAGCAGCGTGGCCCAGACCGGCAGGAGATAGCCGATCATCGCCGCGCGGGTGGGGCCAGCCCGGCGGATGAGCTGCATGAAGATGGTGATGGGGATGGCCGTCGAAAGCAGTCCCAGCGCCAGCAGAGCGGGCGCATTGGCGGTGAAAGAAGGGACCGCATCCGACCCGATGAACGCCACGGTGCACGCCAGGGCCACCAGCCCCGACACCGTCTGTTGACCCAGCGCGAGCCGCGCGGGGGCGATCGTCCGAATGCCGCGGGCGTAGATGTTGCCCACGGCGTAGCTGAACGACACCAGCACCATGGCCCCGGCCCCCAGCGCCGCGCCCCCTGTCCCGGCAAGCGCCGCGGGGCCGATGAGCACCGCCATGCCCAGGAAGCCCACGACGACGCCGGAAACCCGGCGGCCCGTCAATCTCTCGTCGGAGAAGGCGAAATGCGCCAGCAAAGCCACCATGATCGGACCGGAAGCCTGGATCATGGCTCCCAGCGCCGCGGTGATCTGCAACAGCGCATAGGCCGTGAGCACGTTCGGCAGCCAGCCGTTGAGGGTGCCGAGCATCGCCCAGGGAACGACTTCCTCCCGCTTCGGCCTGGGATCGAGGCCTTGCAGCACGAACCAGGACGCGATCGCCACCGAAGCGATGCAGGCCCGGCTCGACGCGATCACCCAGGGCGAGACGTCGCCAGCGAGCTTCATGAACAGGAAGCCGGTCGACCACATCGCCGAGCAGACAAGCAGCCGTCCGGCGAGTCCGGCCTGGCTCATGGCTCCGGCGGCGGAGGCGTTCAAGAGGAGACCCATCCAGACATGGGGCTCCTGCGGAGGCGAAAGCACCGTACCGGGCGAAAGAGGCTGCGCGGCCTTCGCGGCGTGAGGAACATCGTGGCGACCTGAAACGAGGCAGTACGAAACGACCGAGGGCGATCAGGGTCCGAGCAGATCGATCAACGCCGGGATGAGGGGCTCGTCGGCGGGCGGCATGGGATAATCGCGCAACTTGCCCGCACGCACCCATTTCAGGGCCTGGTTCTCGCGGCCGGCCACCGCGCCTTCCCAGCGCCGGCAGATCCAAAGCGGCATCAGAAGGTGGAAATCGGGATAGGCGTAGGAGGCGAAGGAGAGCGGCGCGAGGCAGGCCTCCTTCACCGTGATGCCCAGCTCTTCGTGCAGCTCGCGGATGAGGCTGTCCTCGGGCCGTTCGCCCGGCTCCAGCTTGCCGCCCGGAAACTCCCACAACCCCGCCAGCGCCTTGCCCTCCGGCCGCTGGGTGATCAGCACGCGTCCATCGGCGTCGACGAGGGCGCAGGCGGCGACGAGGAGAATCTTCATGAGGTAATCGTTGGTTCGAGCACTGTTTCAGTCGTCATTGCGAGCGAAGCAAGGCAACCTAGGAGCCACAATGCCCGGCCCCTGGGTTGCTTCGTCACTGCGTTCCTCGCAATGACGGCCGGGCGACACCCTCAGCTCCGGTAATCTCCGTTGATCTCGACATATTCCTTCGTCAGGTCGCACGTCCACACCGTGAAGCGGCCCTTTCCCAGGCCGATGTCCACGGTGATGGCGATGTCCTGCGCCTTCATGGTCTGCGAGACGACAGCCTCGTCGTAGGACGGGTCGCGCGCGCCCTTGGAGGCGACCCGGATGCCATTGAACGAGATCGACAACCGGTCCCGGTCGGCCGGCTCGCCGGCCTTGCCGACGGCGGCGACGATGCGACCCCAGTTGGCGTCCTCTCCGGCGATGGCCGTCTTGAACAGGGGTGAGTCCGCAATGGACTTGGCGATGCGCTTGGCCGAGCCCGAACTCACCGCGCCCTGCACGGTGATGCCGACGAAATGGCGAGCGCCCTCGCCATCGCGGACCACCTGATGCGCGAGATCGAGGACGAGCCGGTCCAGCGCCTTGCGGAAGGCCGACAACCGCGGATCGCGTGGGTCCTCGATGCGCGGCGCGCCGCGCGACCTGGCTGCGCCTGTGGCGAACAGGATCAACGTGTCTGACGTCGAGGTGTCGCTGTCCACGGTGATGGCGTTGAAGGACGTCTTCACGCTCTTCGACAGCAACGCCTGCAAAACCGGCGCGGCGATGTCGGCGTCGGTGAAGACGAAGGACAGCATCGTCGCCATGTCGGGCGCGATCATTCCCGCGCCCTTGGCGATGCCGGCGATCGAGACGGAAACGCCGCCTATTTCAGCCGTCGCCGCCGAGCCCTTGGGATAGGTGTCCGTGGTCATGATCGCCCGGGCGGGCTCGATCCAGGGACCTTCGGCGGCGCGCCTGGTGCAATCCTCCAGCACGCCCTCGAACTTGCGGGCGTCCAGCGGCTCGCCGATCACCCCGGTCGAGGCGAGCAGAATCTCCTGCGGCTTGCAGCCCAGCGCCCGGGCGGCGATGTCGGCTGTCAGCTTTACCGCGTCCGCGCCGGTTTGTCCCGTGAAGGCGTTGGCGTTGCCGGAGTTCACGACGAGCCCGCGCGCCCGCCCCCCCTGCAGGGCCATCCGGCACCAATCGACGGGCGCCGAAGGGCACTTCGACTTCGTGAAGACGCCAGCAGCCTCCGTGCCCTCGTCGAGCATCAGGAACAGCACGTCGGTGCGGCCCTTGTACCTGATGCCGGCCTCAGCCGTGGCGAAGCGCACCCCGGGAATGGACGGCATCTCCGGGAAGGAGGCCGGCGCGAGCGGGGAGACCGGAGAGGCTTTCGCCATGGCGGACCTTCAGGGAAGGGAGAGAAAGAGATCAACCGTCATTGCGAGGAGCGGAGCGACGAAACAACCCAGTGGCCGGGCGCTAGCTGGGTTGCTTCGCTCTCGCTCGCAATGACGGGCAGCGCCGTGCCGGTTACGGCTTCTTGGCGGGATCGGCAGGAGCGGCCGGAGCAGCGGGCGCAGCCGGCTTGGAGGGGTCCGCCGCCGGCGCGTCGAGCCGCTCCACCTTGCCCTGCGCGCGCAGGGCCAGGATGATATCGGACTGCGACTTTCGCGTGAGGTACTGAGCGACCTGTTCCTTCACGTCATCGAAGGAGGGGGCGGCCTTGGTGCGCTTCTCCTCGACCTTGATGACGTGCCAGCCGAACTGGCTCTTCACAGGGTCGGAGACCTGGCCCGGCTGCATCTTGAATGCGACCTCGGCGAATTCCGGCACCATGCGATCCTTGGTGAAGAAGCCGAGGTCGCCGCCCTCCTTGCCCGAGCCGGGATCCTTGGAAAGCTCGGCCGCAACCTTGGCGAAGTCCTCGCCGGCCTTGACGCGGGCTTCGGCCTTCTTGGCCTCGTCCTCGGTCGGCACGAGGATGTGGCGGGCGCGCACCTCCTCCTCGGGCGGGATGCTCTTGACGGAGTCGTCGTAGAGCTTGCGCATCGCTTCCGGGGTGACCGACTTCTTGGCTTCGGCGTTGAGATAGTCGTCGAGCAGCAGCTTCTCGCGGAAATAGGCGACGCGCTTCTCGAAAGTGGGGTTTTCGCCGATCTTGGCCTTCGCCGCCGCGCGGGCGCCGAGCTTGAGGTCGACGAGGTAGCCGACGATGTAGTCGCGCTTCTGCGCGTCGGTCGAGCCCTGGGGCATGCTGCTGGCCAGATCCTCGGAGGCGATGAGCACGTCGGTTTCAGTGATGACGATGTCGTCGACCTTGGCCACGGGCTTGTCCGTGGCTGTCGCCTGCGCCCACGCGCCGGATGCGGAGATCACGAGGCCCACCACGGCAGCGGCGGCGGTTGCCGAAACACGGCGCGCCAGCGGGCGCTGCGAGGGGTACGAGACGTTCTTCATGGAGTGGTGTCCGTGCTGGAGATAAGGGACGAGCCTCACAGAGGGGCCCGGTGCGCTCCGGCTGCGACAAGTGGAGCAACCTTGATCGCCTGACAAGGCCGAACTTCGGGCCGCGGCGAAAAACCGGGCTCCGACGAGCGGGCCCTTTGAAAAACTCCGATCATGTCCCCATGTTGGCGGATCGATGACCGCGCTGCGCCGTCTTGCACTCCCGGACGGCGAAAGCGGCAATCGTTGCGCGCCCCGCAAAGACCGGTGCGTCCCGCAACGGATGGCGCTATAAGCCCGTTCAACGTTTCGCACTCGATCAGGCGCGGGGTCCGCAGGCACAGCCTCCGACACCTCTGCGCCCGCTTCCATGAGAAGGTTTCCCGATGTTCGGCGCACTTGCCAAGAAGGTCTTCGGCTCCGCCAATGACCGGCGTCTCAAGACCTACAAGCCGAAGATTGCCGCCATCAATGCGCTGGAGCCCGAGGTTTCGGCGCTCAGCGACGAGGCGCTGAAGGCCCGGACCCAGGCGTTCCGCGAGCAGCTCCAGAAGGGCGCGACGCTCGACGACATCCTTCCCGCCGCCTTCGCCACGGTACGCGAGGCCGCGAAGCGGACGCTGGGCCAGCGCCACTTCGATGTGCAGCTGATCGGCGGCATGGTGCTCCACGAGGGCTCCATCGCGGAGATGAAGACCGGCGAAGGCAAGACGCTCGTCGCCACGCTGCCGACCTATCTCAACGCGCTCGCCGGCAAAGGCGTCCACGTCGTCACCGTGAACGACTACCTTGCCCGCCGCGACAGCGAGTGGATGGGTCAGATCTACCGGTTCCTCGGCCTCGAGGTCGGCGTGATCGTGCACGGGCTGGACGACAGCCAGCGCGCCGCCGCCTACGCCGCCGACATCACCTATGGCACGAACAACGAGTTCGGCTTCGACTACCTCAGGGACAACATGAAGTACGAACTGGCCCAGATGGTCCAGCGCGGACACAACTTCGCGATCGTCGACGAAGTGGACTCGATCCTGGTCGACGAGGCGCGGACGCCGCTGATCATCTCCGGCCCGCTGGACGACCGCTCCGACCTCTACAACGCGATCGACAAGTTGCTGCCGCAGCTCGTCCCGGGCGATTACGATCTCGACGAGAAGCAGCGCTCGGTGTCCCTCACCGAGGCCGGCAACGAGCACATCGAGGAGCTGCTGGCCGAGGCGGGACTGCTCGAGGAAGGCTCGCTCTATGACGCGGCCAACGCCACGCTGGTGCATCACGTCAACCAGGCTCTGCGCGCCCACACGCTGTTCCAGCGCGACAAGGACTACATCGTCCGCAACGGCGAGGTGGTGATCATCGACGAGTTCACCGGCCGCATGATGCCGGGCAGGCGCTACTCGGAAGGTCTGCACCAGGCGCTCGAAGCCAAGGAGCACGTTCAGGTCCAGCCCGAGAACCAGACGCTCGCCTCCATCACGTTCCAGAACTACTTCCGTCTCTACGGCAAGCTCGCCGGCATGACGGGCACGGCCGCCACGGAAGCCAGCGAATTCCTCGACATCTACAAGCTGGAGGTTGTCGAGATTCCAACCAATCTCGCCGTGAGCCGCATCGACGAGGACGACGAGGTCTACCGGACGGCGTCCGAGAAATACAAGGCCGTGGTGCGCGAGATCGAGGCGTCCGCCGAGAAGGGCCAGCCGCTGCTGGTCGGCACCACCTCGATCGAGAAGTCCGAGCACCTGGCCGATTTCATGATCAAGCAGGGCTACACGCTCATCGACTTCGAGCGCGCGGACGCGCTGGAGCCGCTCTACAGGGCGGCGCGCGAGGGCAAGCCCTCCAAGATGTTCGCCGTGCTGAACGCCCGCTTCCACGAGCAGGAGGCGTTCATCGTCGCCCAGGCCGGCGTGCCCGGAGCGATCACGATCGCCACGAACATGGCCGGCCGCGGCACGGACATCCAGCTCGGCGGCAACGCCGAGATGCGCATCCGGCGCGAGCTCGCCGAGCTACCGGAAGAGCAGCGGGAGGAGCGCGAGGCCTCCATCCGCGCGGAGATCGCCGATTTCAAGAAGAAAGCCCTCGACGCCGGCGGGCTCTACGTCATCGGCACCGAGCGCCACGAGAGCCGGCGCATCGACAACCAGCTGCGCGGCCGCTCCGGCCGCCAGGGGGACCCCGGGCGCTCGAAGTTCTACCTGTCGCTGCAGGACGACCTGATGCGCATCTTCGGCTCCGAGCGCATGGACGGCATGCTGCAGAAGCTCGGATTGCAGGAAGACGAAGCCATCATCCATCCCTGGATCAACAAGGCCATCGAGAAGGCGCAGCAGAAGGTCGAGGCCCGCAACTTCGACATGCGCAAGAACATCCTGAAGTACGACGACGTGATGAACGACCAACGCAAGGTGGTGTTCGAGCAGCGCCGTGACTTCATGGCCGAAGAGGACGTGCGGGCCACGATCGACGACATGCGCCACGGCGTGGTCGACGACGTGGTGGCCAAGCACATCCCGGAGGGCGCCTATCCCGAATCCTGGGACATCGCCGGCCTCGACGCGGATGTCCAACGCCTCCTCGCGATGGAGCTCCCCGTCGTCGACTGGGCGAAGGAGGAGGGCATCGCCGACGAGGAGATGCGCGAACGCATCAAGTCCGCCGCGGACGCCGCCTACGCCGTGCGCATCGAGAAGAACACCCCGGAGGTGATGACCTATGTCGAGAAGCAGGTGCTCCTGCAGATGCTCGACCATCTCTGGCGCGAGCACCTCGTCACGCTCGATCATCTCCGCCAGGTCATCGGCTGGCGGGGGCTGGCCCAGCGCGACCCGTTGAACGAGTACAAGCAGGAGGCGTTCGAGCTGTTCGACAGCCTCATCACCCATCTTCGCGAGCAGGTGACGGCGCAGTTGATGCGCGTCGAGGTGATGTTCCAGCCGCCGGAGCAGCAGGAACTCCCGCCGATGCAGGTGTCGCATATCGACGCGAGCACGGGACAGGACGAATTCCAGCCCATGGACATCCACGCCCAGGCGGCGCAGGCCCTCGGCTTCTCAGCCGACGACCCCGCGATCGCGGCGGCGCGGGACCCCATCGACCCCTCCACCTGGGGACGCGTGGGCCGCAACGAGCCCTGCCCCTGCGGCTCCGGCAAGAAGTTCAAGCACTGCCACGGGCAGTACGCCTGAGGAACGCCGGGAAGAGCGCCGCTTCTCCTCCAGCCGCCCGAGGCGGCTGCCTCGGCGGGCGTTAGAGGCAGGCCGGCTACGAAGCAATCCTCTCGGCCTGCGCGGGCGTCGTCTGGACTTGTTCCACGAGGTCTCGGATGTGGGTCGTCATGGATTCGATCACGCCGTCGAGTTCGGCCACCTTGCGCCGCAGCGCCTCGGTCTCGGCTTGCGCGGCCTGGCGCGCGGCGCGCGCAACCTGAGCTTGCGCGACCCTCAGTTGCCACTGCCCGGCGCTCGCTCCCCCGGGGGATCGCGTCACATCGTAGAGATGGCCCGCGATGTCGTGCGTCCAACCCGAGCGGTCGGCGGCGGTGACGCTGTTGCCTCCGTCGACACGGGTGGACTGATGGACGACCGTCTCGGCGACCTCGACGATCTCCGGAAGATCGCGATGAGAAAGCAGGAAGAGGAACAGCGCGTAATCCTCGCTGAGATCGTAGTTCAACGGGAGGTCGGTCAAGAACGCTTTGAGGAAGCCCCGGGGAATGGCGGCGCCGCAGGTCGAGATCTGGTTGAAGCCGTTGAACAGGAACTTCCAGCCAGAGGCCGGGAGCGTTCGGCGAAGTTTCGACTGCATCAACCGCGGCTGACCGCCCTCCTCCTCCGTCCACAGTTCGTCATGGACGGTGTGGGTGGCGAACACCATCGGCCTCGCCCCGAGGAAGGTGACCGGCGATAGCCGGTTGAGCGCCTGATCGTCGAGATAGTCGTCGTCGTCGACCGTCATGACGTAGTCATGCGTCGCTGCCTTGAAGCCGGCGAGCAGGTTCGCCACGCGGCTGGGGCGATCCGACAGGGCGGAGTGGACGGGGCGCAACGCCAGCGTTGAAAACTCGGCCTGCAGGTTCCGCGCGGTCTCCTGCAGGTCTCCCCTGTCCGCATCGCTGGCGAGGATGACCTCGACGGACCTCGCGCCGCGGGCGGCAGCGATGCTGGCGAGGGCCCGCCGGAGCAGATGGGGCCGGCGCAACTGAGTGCGGGTCACGACCGAGAGGGACAGAGGATCACAGTGCGCGGCCATCACCTGGTCGACCCGAGCCCCCAACGCCTGCTGAGGGCCAAGGCCGAGCGCCTCGACGACCGAGGCGTAGATCTGGCCGGTCTCCGCGCCTGCCATGGCCTGTCGGGGAAGCGCCGAACCGTCGATCCCGATGGCCAGGAACGGCGCGAACAGGGACACGGACCCGGACGCGTAGCCAGCCAGCACCGCGAGCTGTTCGAAAGGCGCCAAGGCGCCGACGCGGTCGACAACGTGGAGCGTGCGCCGCACTGCATCGGCCGGCATCAGGATCGCGTCGCTTTGCGCAAGGATGAGAGGCCGAACCGCCTGTTGCACGGAAAGCGACGGGCTGTACTTCGCGTAGAGCGAACTCACGAACTGGCTGTCCGGCATGTACCCGGCGGCCGCCGCCAGAAACCAGCGCGCGCCGAAGCGCTCCAGGTTCCCTAGCCCCTGCTCGATCCTCAACGGAATAGCGACGTCGAGGACGGCTTCAGGATTGGCGCAGAGATAAACGAGGTCGGGATTGTCGGTATTCAGGCAGTCGCGCAAGGCTGCGGCGACGTCATCGGCCGGAACAGTCTCGATCAGACGCATCTGGGGGTGTGCGGACCTGAACCGCTCAAAACGGTCGCATTGCGCGATACGCGCGGCCGGCCGACAGAGCAGCGAAAGGCGCTGACCTGTCCCCAGATGATGGGAAAAGGAGATCCACACGCAACGGCTCAAAAGGTAAACGGTTTAAAATATTGACGAAATATAAACAAAGATGAACAGATCGTCAACCTTCGGGCGATTGTTACGAAGCTTGCAAAGCTGTCCGATCGTCAATTTTGCTGCGCCGAGTTCATCCGGCCCGTCGGACTGACGCGGCACCCTTTGAGCCGTCGAGACACGACGGTTCCAGGCCATGCAGTCGATCCTTGATTGATGATCTCGATGCGACGAACTCGCGCCAGGCTCACACGGCCGAAGAAAAAAGCCGCCGGGAGGGCCCGGCGGCTTTGATCCTCGTCACAAGTGTAGAGCGGCTTACTGCGCGCTGACGCCGAGACCTGCGCCGGTGGCCATGGAGACCTTCTGCGGCTCGGTTGCGGTCGCCTGCCGCTTGGGCGGCAGCGGCACGTTGACGGGAGCGGGTGCAGCGTTGGTGTCGGCAGGAGCTGCTGTTTCACTGGCCCCGAGGCCCAGCCAGCGCTTGTAGAACGGCTTGGCTTCGGGCGCGGACGCGACAGGAGCCGAGGCTGGGGCAGATGTGGTGTCGGCCGCGGGCTTCGAGCCGCCGAACCAGGAGCCCAGCGCCGAGAGCGTGCCGCCGGAGTTCGCCGGCTGCTGCGCAGGCGCGAGCGCCATGGTGGTGGAGGGAGCCGCCGCAGGCGCGGGCATGGCGGCGACCGCCTGCACGGCGGGAGCCGGGACGGCGGCCTGGGCCGAAGCTGGCTTGGCTGGTTCGCCCTTGGCCGGCACGACCTTGGCCGATTCGACCTTGGCGGTCTCGATCTTGGGCGCGTCCTTGCGCTCGCCGCGCTCGTTGACGGCGTATTCCTCGACCGCATCGACGGCCTCAGGCCGGCTGACGTCGCCGAGATTGATCCCCTTGCGCGACGTGGCTTCCGCCATCACCATCTCGCCGGAGTCTGCATTGCTGTAGCCGGTGTTGCGGAACGAGGCGTTCTGGCCGCCGTCCGAATAGGCCACGCGGATCGCGGGCGTGCCGCGCTGGACCAGTTCGGCGACCTTCTGATCGTCCTGGTGCTGCTTGGCCGCGACGGCCTGGGCGACGCTGGGATCGGTTGGCCTGAGGGGCGGGCAGTTGGCCACGGCGTCGAGGCGCCCACTGGCGGACTCGGCGTTGAAAATGTATTTGCCGCCGCAATAGCCCACCTTGGGCTCCGCCTTGGTCACCTCGAAATTATCGGAGCCTTCCTTCAAGTTTTTCCAGAAGGCGAGGTTGGGATCGTGCCGGAACTTGGCCATGTTCTCGGCCGTCATCCGGAAGGGATAGGACTGGAACTGAACCTGGCGCTGCCCGCCGTTGAACGCCTCGCGCATCACGGCGTAGATCTCTTCGATCTGCTCGTTCGTCATGGCGAAGCAGCCCCGCGACGAGCACGTGCCGTGGACCATGATGTCCCCGCCGTTGCGGCCCATGGCGCGCTCGAGCTGGTTGGGATATCCCACGTTGAAGCTCAGCCAGTAGGCGGAGTTCGGATTCATCTGCGAGGCGGCGACGGTGTAGAAGCCCTCGGGAACCTGACGGTCTCCCTCGCGTTTCTTGGGACCGAGCTGGCCCGACCAGCGGCACACGGGGTAGGTCTTGACGTGCACGTACTGCCCGTCATTAGCCCGCTTCCAGATCTCGATCTCGGACTCGCGCTTGTAGGCGCGCACCACGATCGGGGCGTTGCGGTCGGTGTTCTTCTTGGAGAACAGCGCCAGCGTGTCTGCGGGGATCGGGGCGTAAGCGCGGGCGGGATACCGCGACGATTCGGAGTTGCAGCCGGCCAGCGCGAGAAGGGCGGCGGAGGCGAGGGTGATTCGGCTCAGGCTCATGCAATGATCCTCGGGACCGAGGCGGCCCAAGGCGCCAAAGCGCCAGGATCGCCCCCAACCCTGGTTTAGATCGATCAACCTTTACCGAACCTTACCGAGGGGGTGGTGAAGGCGCGGGAATGGTGAACCGATCGTTGACGCGAGGCCGGGACTCAAACCTTCCGGCCGATCGCCAGAAACTTGTCGGCACGTTTCGCACGAATTTCGTCCCGGGAAAAGCCCGACAATTCACTGAGGGCGGCAAAGAGCGCGTCCCCGGCCAAGCCCACGGCCGCCGTGGGATCGCGATGCGCGCCTCCCACGGGCTCCTTGACGATGCCGTCGATGATGCCGAAGCGCATCAAATCCTGTGCGGTGATCTTCATATTGGTGGCGGCGTCCTGCGCCTTGCCGCTGTCGCGCCAGAGGATTGAGGCGGAGGCCTCCGGGGAAGCCACGGTGTAGATGGCGTGCTCGAGCATCAGCACCACGTTGCTGCTGGCGATGGCCACTGCGCCGCCCGATCCGCCCTCGCCGATGACCAGCGCGCAATTCGGCACGCCCAGCGAGAGACAGCAATCTGTCGAGCGGGCGATGGCCTCGGCCTGCCCGCGCTCCTCCGCCGAGATGCCGGGATAGGCGCCGGCCGTGTCGACAAAGCTCAGCACAGGGATGTCGAAACGGTCGGCCAGCTCCATCAGCCGCACCGCCTTGCGATAGCCCTCCGGCATGGCCATGCCGAAGTTGTGCCGGATGCGGGTGTCCGTGTCGGACCCCTTCTCCTGGCCGAGGACGCAGACCGATTGGCCCCGGAACCGCCCGAAGCCCCCGATGATCGCTTCGTCCTCGCCGAACGTCCGGTCGCCCGCCAGGGGCGTGAAATCGTCGATGAGACCGGTCAGATAGTCCCGGAAGTGCGGCCGCATGGGGTGGCGGGCCACCATGGTCTTTTGCCATGGCGTCAGCGCGCCGTAGAGCTCCTTGAGCTGGTTTTGCGCTCGGGAGAGCAGCGTTTCGATCTCCTTGGTCAGCGCGGCCGAGCCGCTGCTTTCCGCCACCGACTGGAGCTCGTCGGCTTTCGCCTCCAGCTCCGCGACGGGTTTTTCGAAATCGAGATAGCTGCGCATCAGGTGCCGATCGAAAGCCGTTGCCGAAGCGGGCCGGGCCGTTCCGGCAAGCGCGGATAAGTGGCCCGTAGCCGCTCCGTAGTCAAGCAGAGCGCCGATGGCGGCCGGGCGAGAGGGCCGAGGGGCTCAGTCGCTGCGGACGCGGGAGGTCGGCACCAGCGCGGGCTGCAGCCGCATCTGCACCCGCCGGGCCGACCGCACCGGCACGGGCCGGTACAGAGTCTTGGTCGCCTCGATGATGTGCACACCCGCGAACGGCAGCGCCAGGGTCGTGCCCAACCGCTCCCATGCCACTGCCGATTTCAGGAACGTGCGCCGGGGAATCGGCGGCACGTAGAGCGCCTCGGCCCAATGCACGGGCGAAAACAGCGCCTCGCGCAGAACGCTGGTCAACTGCCCGCGTGAGAAGGGCTGGCCCTGGCCAAAGGGGGTGGTGTCCATGCGCGCCCAAAGTCCCCGCCGGTTCGGCGCCACCGCGATGAGCCGCCCACCGGGCGTGAGAATGCGCCAGATCTCAGAGAGCAGGTCTCCCGGTCCGTCACCCGTTTCCAGCGCATGCACGAGCAGGAGCCGGTCCACCGAACCGTCGGACAGCGGGATCATGGTGCGCTCGACAAGCGCCGTGCAGGACAGGCCGTCCGAAGGCCAGTTCACGACGCCTTGCTCGGCCGGCATCAGCGCCAGGACGCGCTCGGCCTCGCCCGCGAAGATCTCGAGATAGGGCGTTGCGAAGCCGACCCCCGCCACGCAGAGCCCCGCAGTGTTCGTCCAGCGCCCACGGATCGCCCGGCCCAGCAAGCGCCGTGCGACCATGCCGAGCGGCGCTGCGTAAAAGGTGCGGAGGTCGACTACGTCGAGTTGCATCGTCACATCCCGGTGGAACCGCGGCGCGGCCCATGGCATCACAGCAATGGTGGCGCGAGCCCGCCCGCGACGCCAACCTTTTCCATCCGGAGCGCCGCCTGTGCGCAGCCGCCGCCGACGAGGAGCCATCATGAGCGCTGAAGTTCGCCAATTTCTTTGCGCCACGGACAATTTCGGCGTTCTCGTGCACGATACCGAGACGGGCGCGACCGCTTCGATCGACGCCTGCGAGGAAGGCCCGATCCTGGCCGCGCTGAAAGAAGCCGGCTGGACGCTGACGCACATCCTGGTGACGCATCACCACGACGATCACATTGCAGCCATTCCCGCGCTAAAGGCGCGCACCGGCGCGAAGGTCATCGGGCCCGCGAAGGACGCGGCTCGCATCCCCGGCATGGACCAGACGGTTCGCGAGGGCGACACCGTCGCGGTCGGTTCGCTCAGCGCCAAGGTGTACGAGACGCCTGGCCACACCTTCGGGCACATCAGCTTCTACTTCCCCCGGGACAAGGTGCTTTTCGCCGGGGACACCCTGTTTTCGCTCGGCTGCGGCCGGCTGTTCGAAGGTTCGCCCTTCGACATGTGGGAATCGCTCAGCAAGCTTGCTTCTCTCCCCGACGACACGCGGCTCTATTGCGGCCACGAGTACACGCTGTCCAACGCCCGCTTCGCCCGCAGCGTGGATCCGATGAACGCGGCGCTGAAATCCCGGGCGGACGAGGTCGAGCGGCTCCGCGCCGAAAAGCGCTTCACCCTGCCGAGCACCATCGGGCGGGAGAAGGCGACGAACCCGTTCCTGCGCGCGGCCGACCCCGCCATCGCAGCGGAGCTCGGCCTGGAGGGACATCCCCCTCTCGACGTTTTCACCGAACTTCGCGAGCGGAAGAACCGGGCCTGAGATGAGCCAGGGGCATTTTTCGGGGGGCTCCGCCCTTGACGTCAAGGAGGTCGTGCGCCTGCTCGACCTCGCGCCGCATCCGGAAGGCGGCTGGTATCGCGAGACCTTCAGAGATCCCACCCCAGAGGGCGGCCGCGGCCATTCGACGGCGATCTACTATCTCCTGGGCGTCGGGGATGTCTCGGAGTGGCACCGCGTCGACGCGACGGAGATCTGGCACTTCTACGCCGGGGCTCCCCTGGTGCTCACGCTGTCGCAGAACGGCCATGACGCCTGGGCCAGCCACCTCGGCCCCGACCTGCGGGCCGGCCAGCGCCCGCAGCTCGTGGCTCCCGCCGGATGCTGGCAGACCGCTGCCAGCCTCGGCGCTTGGACGCTGGTCGGCTGCACAGTCGCCCCCGCCTTCGACTTCTCGGGTTTCGAACTGGCCCCACCCGGCTGGCGGCCCACGCCACGTCCTTCGAGCGGCTGATGAGCGGCCTGGACCGCCTGGAACTGCTCCGGCTCGAGGAGCGGAGCTTCAACGCCTGGCCCGCCTTGCAGGTGGCGTTTCTGGACGGCTGGGTGCTGCGCTTCGCCGAGGGCTACTCCAAGCGGGCCAATTCCGCGAGCGCGCTCCATCCGGCCGGCGACTTCGAGGCGCTGCTTCCGCTGATCGTGGAGCAATACCGCGCCCGCGCGATCCCTTGTTGCTTCAGGCTCACTCCGCTCGCGCCGCCGCAGGCCGCCCAGCTTCTGGACGCCCAAGGCTGGCGCAGCCTCGACGAGACCAGCGTGCAGGTGCTCGATTTCAAGGACTGCGACACCCGCCTCTCCTCGGCATCGCCGCCCGGGATGCAGATATCGCCGTCTGCCGACGACCGCTGGATCGACGGATACGCGCAGGCGAGCGCGCGCGCCGATCTGCGCCCGGACACGCTCGGCCGCATGCTCGCGGCCATTGCGTCGCCCGCGGCTTTCGGAACTCTCGCCGGGGCCGGGGAAGACGTGGCCTACGGCATGGCGGTGCTGGACCGCGGCATGGTCGGCCTCTTCGACATCGCGGTGCGCTCAGACGTCCGGGGCCGCGGACATGGCCGCAGGATCGTGCAGGATTTGCTGGCGTGGGGTCGCGAGCGCGGCGCATCGCGAGCTTACCTGCAGGTCACGACCGCGAACGCGCCGGCCCTCGCCCTTTATCGCTCGCTCGGGTTCAGGGAAGCCTACCGTTATGAGTACCGCATCCCGTCGTGAGTCTGAGATCAGCGTTTGCGAAACGAAGTGCGGATGGTTGTCCAGGACGCGATGACCGCGCCGGCCACGATCAACAGGCAAGCTACCCCGAGCGTGGCCGTGGCGGATGCAAAGCCCGCGGCCACGAGGATCAGGGTCGACAGCACCGGCGTCGCGTAGGACGCCACGCCGAGGAGCTTGATGTCCCCGTGCTTCACGCCGCGGTCCCACAGGTAGAACGCCGCTCCGACGGGCCCCAGGCCCAGACAGAGCACAGCGAGCCACTCCCCGGAACTGGCGGGCCACACTGTGGTTTCGAAGGCGAGGTGGCAGACCAGGGACAGGGCTGAGGTCGCGAGGCAATAGCCCACTACGGCATCCGTGCGCACATGGCCGAAGCGCCGGGACAGCACCGAGTAGCCGGCCCAGACAAAGGCGCAGGTCAGGGCGAGCCCATAGCCGAGCCAGGCCCCGCCCTGGAAGGACTGCTCGCCGACGCGCTGCGCGCCCAGAAGCACCACCCCCGCAAGGCCGAGCAACGCACCGGCGACATGGCGCGCCTCGAGCCGCTCGCCCGGCAGCGTCGCCGAGAACAGCACAATCAACAGCGGCCAGAGATAGGCGATGAGGCCCGCCTCGGCCGGAGGCGCTGCGCGTAGCGCGGCGAAATACAGGGCGTGGTAGCCGAACAGCCCGCCCACCCCGAGCAGCCACACGGGCCAGGGTTGACGCAGCGCCTGTGAGGCGCCGGGCCGGAACGCCCAGCTCGCCAGGCCCATGCCTCCGCCGATCAGGAACGTCATCGCCGCCAGCTGAAAGGGCGGGACGGCGCCCGATCCCGCCGTCATCAAGGCCAGGGCCGACCACAGCACGATAGCGCCGAAACCGATCAAGGTGGAGGCGGTTCGCCGCTCGCCTGCATCGGCTCCGGATACGGGCCGGCTTAAAGAAGGCATCAAAATCCCTTGTCGAATCAGGCGGGTTGATGAGGTGTCGGCCACAAGATCCGCATCGCCGCGCCCCGGCAACATGGGCTTCGTTTAATCCCGCTTTAATGAGCTTGAAATATGATCTTTATCGTGAGCATAATTGCTTATTTCAAGAATCAATTTTGGATTGACCGATGTCCAGTATCGACGTTTCCACACTCGACACGCTTCGCCGTCTGCACCAGGACGTCGCCACCCGGCTCGCCCGGGACAGCGAAGATTATCGTCTCCTGGTCGCGCTCCGGCAGACGATCACCTGGCTCGAAAAGCGTGAGAACGCCTCGGGCCGGACGGAACCTGCTGAACTCTTGCAGGCGCCTCACGACGCCATGCCGGCCATCGAGATCCTCGCCGCGCTCGCGCGGCGGAGCTCCTCCCGGCGTACCGTCTCCCATGACGGGCAAGAGACCAAGCGCGACGCGGTCGTCCGGATCCTCAAGGAACGGGGCGAGCCGGTGTCGATCGCGGAGCTGATCGACCTCATGCAAAGCCGAGGCATCACCATCGGGGGCGTCCGGCCGCAGGGCAACCTGTCGTCGAACCTGTCTCAGGACAAGCGCTTCCGCCCGATCCGCTACCGGGATCGCGCCTGCTGGTGGCTTTCGGACCTGCCGCTGCCGTCCGCGACCGCAGCCGCCAGCTGACGTTCCCTGCGCCGCAGCACATGAAAACGTCGCCCGGCGGGAGCGGGGCGACGCTGGAGTGCGGAGCGAAGGCGCCACTGCGCCGAGCGGCAGACTGGCAGCCGGTCAGGCCATGTACTGGCCGCCATTGATCGAGAGCGTCGAGCCCGTGATCCAGGCCGCCTCGTCGCTGGCGAGGTAAACCACGGCCGCTGCGATTTCCTCCGCCTGGCCGAGCCGGCCGACTGGGATCTGCGGCAGGATCTTGGTCTTCAGCACCTCTTCGGGAACAGCCTGGACCATCTCGGTCGAAATGTAGCCCGGCGCGATGACGTTCACGGTCACGCCCTTGGTGGCGTTCTCCTGCGCGAGCGCCTTGCTGAAGCCGACGACGCCAGCCTTTGCGGCGGAGTAGTTCGTCTGGCCCATCTGGCCCTTCTGGCCGTTCACGGACGAGATGTTGATGATGCGGCCGAAGCTGCGGGCGCGCATGCCGTCGATCACCGGGTGGGTCATCGTGAACATCGAGTCGAGGTTGGTGCTGAGCACGGCCCGCCACTGCTCGAACGTCATCTTCTGGAAGAAGCCATCCTTGGTGATGCCCGCATTGTTCACGAGCACGTCGACGGGACCGATCTCGGCCTCGACCTGCTTGAGGCCGGCGGCGCAAGCCTCGGGGTCGGCAACGTCCCACTTGTAGACATGGACGCCAGTCTCGGCCTTGAACTTCTGCGCGGCCTCGTCATTACCGTGATAGGTCGCCGCGACGGAATAACCCTTCGCGGCCAGGGCCTTCGAGATGGCGGCGCCGATGCCCCGCGTTCCACCGGTGACGACTGCGACCCGAGCCATGCGTTTCCCCTGTCCTGCTCGTTGTTGCGGAATGAGGCGGCGTCGCGTTCAGCGCAGCGCGCAGCCTGGATGTTTTCGAGAGCGCGCCGCCCCGATCAGGGCGCGACGCGTTTCGTGTTCCTTCAGCGCTCGACGGTGAGCGCGATTCCCATGCCGCCGCCGATGCACAGCGTGGCGAGTCCCTTCTTGGCGTCGCGCTTCTGCATCTCGGAGAGCAGCGTCACGAGCACCCGCGCGCCGGACGCGCCGATGGGATGCCCGATGGCGATCGCTCCGCCGTTGACATTGACCTTGGAGGTGTCCCAGCCGAGGTCCTTGTTGACCGCGATGGCCTGCGCCGCAAAGGCTTCGTTGGCCTCGATGAGGTCGAGGTCGTGGATCGTCCAGCCGGCTTTCTCGAGAGCCTTGCGCGACGCAGGGATCGGGCCCGAACCCATGATCGCGGGGTCGACGCCGGCCGTCGCCCAGGAAGCGATCCGCGCGATCGGCTTCAGGCCACGCCGGTTGGCTTCGTCAGCCGTCATCACCACGAGCGCCGCGGCGCCGTCATTGATGCCCGAGGCGTTGCCTGCCGTCACCGTGCCGTCCTTCGAGAAGGCCGGGCGCAGCTTGGCGACGGCGTCGTAGGTCGTGCCGGGGCGGATGTACTCGTCGTCGGAGACGACCACGTCGCCCTTGCGGGTCTGGATGGTCACCGGGACGATCTCGTCCTTGAACTTGCCGGCCTTCTGAGCGGCCTCGGCCTTGTTCTGGGACGCGACGGCGAACTGGTCCTGTTCCTCGCGCGTGATCTGCCACTTGGTGGCGACGTTCTCCGCGGTGTTGCCCATGTGGTACCCGTGGAACGCGTCCAGCAGGCCGTCGCGCAGCATGGTGTCGACGAACTTCAGGTCGCCCATCTTGGTGCCGTTGCGCAGGTGGGCCGTGTGCTGGGAGTTCGACATCGACTCCTGCCCGCCAGCCACGATGATCTTTGCGTCGCCGTTGGCGATCTGCTGCAAGCCGAGCGCCACCGCGCGCAGTCCGGAGCCGCAGAGCTGGTTGAGGCCCCACGCCGTCTTCTCCTGCGGGATGCCGGCCTTGATGGCGGCCTGGCGGGCCGGGTTCTGGCCCTGGCCGGCCGTGAGGATCTGGCCGAGGATCACCTCGTCCACCTCTTCCGGCGCCACGCCGGCGCGCTCGATGGCGGCTTTGACGGCGATCGCGCCGAGCTCATGAGCCTGGAGCGGAGCAAGGGCTCCGCTGAACGACCCGACGGGCGTGCGGGCGGCGCTGACGATGACGATGTCCTGGGACGCCATGATGGTTCTCCATTGCGTGGGATATACACGCCGTCGTCGTCGCACACGGCGGGGCTGGCCGCCTTACGATGGCGCTGATCTCCAGACTACCTTTCCGTGGCGCGGCGCTGAGCGTCAAGCGCAATAGATGCCCATCGTCTCAGTCTTTGGTGGCGCTTTCTGCCCAACTCGTGACCAAAGTCGCAGAAAATAAGTTTTCGCAGTGCCGCAAACGCGTTACCGTCCCTCGAAATCGTGCCAATCGGGCACTTCTGGTTGTGTCTTGTGGCGGGAAAAGATGGCGACGGAAAAGCAGCCTACGATCATCAAGAAATATGCAAACCGGCGCCTCTACCATACCGGCACGAGCACCTACGTCACGCTGGACGACCTCGCGGGGATGGTGAAAGCGGGCGAGGATTTCGTGGTCTACGACGCCAAGAGCGGTGACGAGATCACCCGCTCGGTGCTCACGCAGATCATCTTCGAGCAGGAAGGCAAGGGCGGCCAGAACCTGCTTCCCATCGCCTTCCTCCGGCAGCTGATCCGGTTCTATGGCGACAGCATGCAGGCGCTGGTGCCGAGCTACCTCGAGCACTCCATCCAGACCCTGACGCAGAACCAGCAGAAATTCCGGGACCAGATCGCCTCGACGCTGGGCAACAACCCGTTCGGCACGGCCGCCTTCTCAGCCATGGACGAGCAGGTGCAAAAGAACATGACCATGTTCAGGGACGCCCTGAAGATGTTCACGCCCTTCCAGATGCCCGGAGGTGGCCCCGAGATCGAGAACCCCGCGGCTCACAAGCCGGCGGAGGGCGGCGACATCGACGAGTTGAAGCGCCAGCTCACCGAAGTGCAGAAGCGCCTGGACAAGCTTTCAGGGAGTTGAGGCCTCGCGCGCAGTGAAGCTTGGCGCCGCGGACCGGCCCTGCGTCAGACGGCGATAGCCGTCGGCTCTTCCCCCGCGGCGACCTCGGCGATGCCGAAAAGCTCGCCCTGGAGGAAGTCCACGCCCCAGTCGCGCAGAGTTGCGGCGGTGTCCTCGTCCTTGACCCACTCGGCCACGACCTGCACCTGCAGGTGCCCCGCGAGGTCGAGCAGCGTGCGCACGAAGAACCGGTCGTCGGCCGAGCGGGACAGGTTCTGCACGAAGGCGCCGTCGATCTTGACCATGTCGATGGCGAGATCGCGCAGGTGCCTGAAGGACGTGTGCCCCGCCCCGAAATCGTCGATCGCGATCCGCAAGCCGAGCGCCTTCATGCCGGCGATGGCCGCCCGCGTCGCTTCCATGTCCTCTACGAGCGCCGTCTCGGTGAGCTCCACGATCAGGCGGCTCGCCACGTCGGGGCGGGACGCGAGCTGAGCCGCCATCGCGACCATCCAGTCGGGTTGGCGCAGGGTCGACGGCGAGACGTTCATGGACAGCGACAAGGCTGAGTCGGCGGCCAGGGCCGCTACCGCGAGCTCCAGGACGCGGTGATCGAGCAGACCGACAAAGCCCAGCTTTTCAACCAGCGGGACGATCTGACCCGCAGGCATGATCGTGCCGTCCGTTCGGCGGATCCGCAGCAGGGCCTCGTTGAAGGCCACCGCCCTGGTCCGGGCGTCGACGATGGGCTGGCGGACGATCATCACGCACCGTTCGTTCAAGGCGGCCACGATCTCGTCAGTGAAGCGGCGATTGTTCTCGCGGCGCTGGTCCCGCCGGCGGTCCGGCGTGAACATGACGAAGCTGCGGGTCGGGGACGCCTTGGCGTCCGCCAACGCCTCCTCCGCGTGCCGCATGGCTTCGGCCGCGGTCTGCCCGTTGCGCGGCATGAGGATGCCGCCGACCCGCACCTGCACGGCCACTGCACCCGCCGAGGTGGACAGCGGCGACGCCCCCACCGCGTCGATGAAGCGGCGCGCAGCCACGGCGAGTTGCTCTTCCGCACAGCCCATGAGCACCACGGCGAGCTTGCTGCCCGCGTAGCGCGCCAGCCCATCGCCACGGCGCATCGCCTGCCGGATCCGGCCCGCGACGCCGGCGATCACCTCGTCCGACACATCGAAGCCGTACTCCGCATTGTGGGACGCCAGGTCCTCGATCCCGACCAGGGCCATGGCGAACGATCGGTGATGCCGCCGCGCCTGGACAATCTCGTCGTTCAAGAGGTCGGTGAGTTGCCCACGGTTAAGTGCGCCGGTCAGGGGGTCGCTGAAGGGCGAGGACTGCAACAGGCCTTCGGCCCCGATAGCAAGGACCCGCACCGCGCCATGCACGCGCAACGGCTTGCCGTTGGGTCCGGCGAACCAGCGGCCCGTGTCCTCGACAACGAGGGGCTCGGAGCCGTCGCCCCGGAGCGAGTAGATGGTTTGGAAAGGCACGCCGTGACCGGTGTCCCGGTCGGCGCTGCGCGTCACCACGTCGTAGCGCGGCGTGCCGGAATCGCGCACCACCCGATACGCATAGCCCCTTCCCGTGCCCAGCACCGAGATGTTCGCAACCCGCAGCATCGCGGCTGCATTCGCGCCCCAGGTGATGCGGTCGCTCGCCAGATCCCAGTCGTAGAGCGTCTCGCCGATGGAGCTCAGCACTGCCCGCAGGCTGGCGGGGCCTTCGGGCTCGTCGTTGCGGCGCGTGCGCGTGTGGTCGGGGGAGAACGTTTGGCTGTCGGACGTCATTCTGGTTCGGAACCGCCCCTTGTCGCCCAACCCCGCGACGTCGCGGCGGCAATGACCGCCCTGCGTACCACAAAGGGATGAAGGGCCGGTGGATCGTCCCAAAACGATGCTGTGATGGTGGTTAACCAGTGGTTAAGATCGGCACCGGGCTTGCAAGGATCCTGCAAGCTCATCCGCCCGTCCCAGGGCGTTCACCCGGGAACCGCACATGGCCGACAAGCCGCAACAAAGCGAAGCAACCGCCGTCCCCGGCGGCGCGCTCGTGCTGTGGGCCGGCCCGAGAGATGAATCAAAGGCCGCGCCCCTGCCGTCATTCGGCACGCGGCGGGTCGACGCGGCGTTCCTCGCCCAGCTCCTGGCGGCCCGCGGACATGCGCCGGCGCAGCGGGGCAAAAAAAGAGCGGCGCCGGACGTGGGCGCCGCTGCTTATCGCGATGGGCTCGGTCTTCTCGCCATGCGGCCAGCCGGTCGTCTCAGCCGTTCGGCCTGACGGCCCGCTGTACGACCTCAGCTGTCAGACTTGACCTTGAGAACCTGGCGACCGCGATACATGCCGGTTTTCAGGTCGACATGGTGCGGGCGGCGCAGTTCGCCGGAATCCTTGTCCTCGACATAGGTCGGGGCGGACAAGGCGTCGGCGGAGCGGCGGAACCCCCGCTTCATGGGCGAGGTCTTTCTTTTCGGAACGGCCATGGAACTCTCCGGATGTCAGCGAGGCTGGCCTGGAGCATTCCATGGCGCCGCCACGGATCTCAGCCAGACGCAAAATCGAAGTGGGGTTTATACAGGCATCGCACCGGGAAGGCTAGCCGGCGCAGCAAGGCTTTTTTGCCCCCCTCCAACACCGTCAACGCGGCTTCAGGCATCCCATCCAGTTCTCGGCCTCGCCCATGCGGGCGGCGACCACGGCGGCGAGCCTCAGGTGCCCGCGCGAAGGCCGGCCCGCCTGCCGCCGCAACGGGTTCGGCAGCGCGGAGGCGAGCAGACTCGCTTCCCGCAGCCCCAGCGCAGAGGCGCTCTTGCCGAACGACGTCTGCGAAGCCGCCTCCGCCCCGAACACGCCGGGCCCCCACTCGGCGATGTTGAGATAGACTTCGAGGATGCGGCGCTTGGACCAGGCGACGTTCAGGATGAGCGCCAACGGGATCTCCAGGCCCTTGCGGACGTAGGAACGCGAGGGCCAGAGGAAAAGGTTCTTCGCAACCTGCATGGTGATGGTCGAGGCGCCGCGCGACGGGCCGTCCTCGGACTCCAGCACCACCTCCCGGAGCACGCCCCAATCCACGCCATGGTGCAAGCAGTACTGGCTGTCCTCCGACATCAGCACCGCTGCGGGCAACCGCGGCGAGATAGCGTCGAGCGGCATCCAGCGCCGGTCGACCGGCTGGAAGGTGAGCCAGCGCCCGAGCATCAATGTCGACGGCGGATGGATCACGCCGTAGAGCGCCACGAGCAGGCCCAGAGCCAGCACCGCCCCCGCGGCGATGCGCAAGACCCAACGGAGCAACAGGGGCCAGCGGCGGGCGCGGCGAGGCCGCGCGGGCTTCGTCTCGTCGACTGCGCGCATGGGTGAGCCTTGACCCATCGCGGGGGATGAGGCAAGCCACCACCGATGCCGCGTGGCGTCGTGCGCCTGCGACGAGTGTCAGGAACATGTCCATCAGCCCGCCCGAGTTCGATGCGCGGCTCGCAGAGACCGCCGATGCCGTGGAGCGGATGCTCGCGGCTCTGCTCGCGCCCGACACCTTGCCGGGCGAAATCGAGCGGCCGGCGCGCCTCGTCGATGCGATGCGCTACGGCTCGCTCGGCGGCGGCAAGCGCCTGCGGCCCTTCCTGCTGCTGGAGAGCGCTCGCCTGTTCGGCATGGAGGGCGAGGGCGTGCTGCGCGCCGGCGCGGCGCTGGAAATGGTGCACTGCTATTCCCTTGTGCACGACGACCTTCCCGCCATGGATGACGACGATCTTCGCCGCGGCCGGCCCACCTTGCACAAGGCGACGGACGAGGCGACCGCTATCCTGGCCGGCGACAGCCTGCTCACTCTCGCGTTCGACGTGCTGGCGGACGAGGCGACTCATGGCGATCCCGCTCGCCGTGTCGCCCTGGTGCTGGGGCTCGCCCGCGCGGCCGGCCTGGGCGGCATGGCCGGCGGCCAGATGCTCGACCTCGAAGCGGAGGGCCGTTACCACGACGGCGAGCGTCCGGGGCTCGACGCCGCGGAGATCCGCCGTCTCCAGGCGATGAAGACAGGAGCGCTGCTCGCCTTCGCAACCGAAGCGGGCGCCATCGTTGCCGGCGCGCCGCCCGGGGATCGGGCGACCCTTGCCGCTTATGGCAAGGCGCTGGGTGCGACGTTCCAGATCGCCGACGACATTCTCGATGTCGAGGCGACGAGCGAGACGCTCGGGAAGTCGACAGGCAAGGACGCAAGCCGGGGAAAGGCGACCCTCGTGGACCAACTCGGCCTCGCCGAGGCGAAGGCCGAGCGGGACCGGCTCGCGCATGCCGCGGTCATGGCGCTGTCGGGGTTCGGACCTGAGGCCGATCTCTTGCGCCAAGCCGCCCTCTTCGCCGCGGAGCGCTCCTCATGACGACGGCCCCGGGCCAGAGAGCCACGCCGAACAGGGGATTGCGCAGCCGCTATTCGCTCCCCGGGCGGATCGTCCGCGGGCACCCTGTCCTGATCGCGTCGGTGCTGGCGGGCGCGCTCGTCGCGATCTTCCTGCCTGCAAGCTTCAGGCCTTCGACGCGCATGCTGGTGTCCTGGGACGCGGGAGTGGCGCTCTACCTCGCCCTCATCGCCGTGGTGATCAGCCGGGGCGTGCCGGACTCGATCAAGAAGCGGGCGGTTCTGGTCGACGAAGGCAAACTCGCCATCCTGCTCGTCGTCGTTTTCGGCGCGGCGGCGAGCCTGGCGGCCATCGTGGTGGAACTGGCTTCGCATACCGGCGCGCCCCGCGTGACAGGTGCGAATGTCGCTCTGGCGCTGGGCACCGTCGCCCTGTCCTGGACCTTCACGAACGTCGTCTTCGCCATGCACTACGCCCACGAATATTACGGACCCGACACGCAGACAGAAGAGCCCGGCGACATCCGCGAGGGGCTCGACATTCCCGGCGACGAAAAGCCCGGCTACGGCGATTTCCTGTACTTCTCGTTCGTGATCGGCTGCGCCTGCGCTACGGCGGACATCAACATCCGCTCACGGTCCATGCGGAAGGTCGCGATGATCCACGGCATCGTGGCTTTCGCCTTCAACACGGCCATCCTGGCCTTCAGCATCAACATTGCGGCGGGCCTGCTGCAGAGCGGAAGCTGAGTCCGGTCACCCCGAGCCGGCCGGAGCTAGCGCGCCTACTCGGCGGCCGGTCGCGCCGAAGTCCCGTAACGACGCTCGATGTACTCCGACACCAGCGTCTTGAATTCCGTCGCGATGCCTGCGCCGCGCAATGTCACCGCCTTCTGCCCGTCGACGAACACCGGCGCGGCGGGGGTCTCGCCCGTTCCAGGCAGCGAGATGCCGATGTCGGCGTGCTTGGATTCGCCGGGGCCGTTCACAATGCAGCCCATCACGGCTACTTTCAGGTTCTCGACACCCACATAGCGCCGCTTCCACTCCGGCATGGAGTTGGAGATCCAACTCTGGATGTCGATCGCCAGCTCCTGGAACACCGTCGAGGTGGTGCGCCCGCACCCGGGGCACGCCGCGACGAGCGGCACGAACGTGCGGAAGCCCATGGTCTGCAGGAGCTCCTGAGCGACCTTGACCTCCAGCGTGCGGTCGCCGCCCGGCTGCGGCGTGAGGGAGACACGGATCGTATCGCCGATGCCCTGCTGGAGCAGGATGCCCATCGCCGCGGAGGAGGCCACGATCCCTTTGGAGCCGAGCCCCGCCTCGGTCAATCCGAGATGGATGGCGTAGTCGCCGCGCGCCGCCAGCATGCGGTAGACGGCGATGAGGTCCTGCACCGCGGACACCTTGGCGGAGAGAATGATGCGGTCCCGGGAGAGCCCGATCTCCTCCGCGCGCTCGGCCGAGAGCAGGGCGGACTGCACCATGGCCTCCCGGGTCACCGCGCTGGCCTCGAGCGGCGCGGCGCTCGCGGCGTTCATGTCCATGAGGTGGGTGAGCAGCGCCTGGTCCAGCGACCCCCAATTGGCGCCGATCCGGACGGCCTTGCCGTGCCGGATCGCCATCTCCACGATGGCCCCGAACTGGCGGTCCTTCTTTTCCTTGAAACCCACATTGCCGGGGTTGATGCGGTACTTGTCGAGCGCTTCCGCGCAGGCCGGGTGATCGGCGAGCAGCTTGTGGCCGATGTAATGGAAGTCGCCGATCAGCGGCACGTTGACGCCGCGTCGCAGCAGCTTCTCCCGAATGTGGGGCACAGCCGCCGCCGCCTCGTCCCGGTCGACGGTGATGCGCACCATCTCGGAGCCGGCGGCCCACAATTGCGCGACCTGCGCCACGGTGCCGTCGATGTCCGCCGTGTCCGTGTTGGTCATGGACTGCACGACGATCGGGGCGCCGCCGCCCACGAGCACGGAGCCGACCTTCACAGGCACCGTGCGGCTGCGCGGCGCAGGGCCGGATGCCACGCCTTCGGGAAGACAGGCGGCGGGCGCGGGCGCGGGGGCGGGGCTCATCACGTTCATCGGGGGTCCGTCGGGTCGGGATCTCGGGAAGCGGAAGGTGACAATCAGCTCTGGCAGTGCGCGCAGGAACCGGCGAGCTCGATGACCTGCGCCTTCGGGTTGAAGCCGTGCGAACCGGACAGCTTCGTCAGCGCGCGCCGCAACTCGTCGGAGACGGCCTCATCGACCCCGCCACAGCGGTCGCAGATCATGAACACCACGAGATCGCCGGGCTCATGACGCGAAGGGCAGGCAATGAACGCATTCCGGCTCTCCAGCCGGTGCGCAAAACCTGCGTCCAGCAAGAAATCCAGCGCTCGATAGATGGTGATCGGGGCCAGCATGCGCCCGTTCTGTGGCCCCAGCTGTTCGATCAGCTCATAGGCGCTCACCGGGCGGTGGGTCGCGTGCAAGGCCTCAAGCACAAGGCGGCGGATCGGCGTCAGCCGCAGGCGTCGTTCCTGGCAGGCCGTTTCGGCGTCGGCCATGGCGTGCGGCGCACGCTCGCGGTTGGCGTGGGCATGGGCGCAGGCATGGCCGTCGCCGCCGTGCTCGTCGTGCGCACGCCGAGGACCGGGCTGGAGAACCGGAGCGTCTGTTATAGCGGCCAAGCGCGGTGTCCTGTCGGTTTTTTCCTGCGTCGGCGAGCGCCGGCCTCGCCCACCTGCTGCATGAGCTTTTAGCATACCGGCGGCGTGGTGGCATCCCGCAACGTGCCGCGCAGGCCCTCCCGAAGATGCGGGAGGGTGAAAGCGCGGCTATGGTGCCCGCAGTTCAGCGCCACAGGCGACGGAGACCACATGGCGAACAATCATTCCGGCGCCCCTGCCGGCGGAGCTGCCCACACTGCGCTGGTTCCCAGGAAGCGCGTCAATCTCGCCCTCCAGGGCGGCGGCGCGCACGGCGCGTTCACCTGGGGCGTGCTCGACGCCCTGATGCAGGACGACAGGCTGGAGGTCGACGGGATCAGCGGAACCAGCGCCGGAGCCATGAATGCGGCCGTGCTGGCCTGCGGCATCGCCACCGGCGGACGCGAGGCGGCGCGCGCCGGCCTCGCAGCCTTCTGGAAGGACGTCAGCTTCGACGGCAATCTCGGCCACGCCCAGCGCACCCTCGTCGACATGTTCCTGAACGCCTGGAGCATCGGCGGCCAGAGCCCGGGCGGCTGGGCGAACATCGCCTCGCAGGTGCTCTCGCCATACGACGTCAATCCTCTCGATATCAATCCGCTGCGCGACGTCGTCGAGAAGCACATCAACTTCAAACACCTGCGCGGATGCCACGAGCTGCAGCTGTTCATCGCCGCCACGAATGTCAGGACCGGCAAGGTGCGGGTGTTCCGGCGCCCGGAGCTGACGGCGGACATGCTGATGGCCTCCGCCGCGCTGCCGACGGTGTTCAAAGCGGTCGAGGTGGAGGGACAGCCCTACTGGGACGGCGGCTACATGGGCAACCCCGTGCTCTTCCCGTTCTTCACGGAGACGCAGACTGACGACATCGTCCTCGTGCAGATCAATCCAGTGGTGCGCGACGCCGTGCCGGAGACCTCGCGAGACATCATGGAGCGGATGAACGAAATCACCTTCAACGCGTCGCTGCTGCACGAGCTTCGCGCCATCGATTTCGTGCGCAGGCTGATCGATCAGGGCCGACTCGAAGGCACGCACTACAAGCGGATCCGCATTCACCGCATCGACGCCACGAAGGAGCTCTCGAGCTATGGCGCAGAGTCGAAGCTGCAGGCCGACTGGGATTTTTTCCAGGAACTGCACGCGTTGGGCCTCAAGGCGGGGAAGCGGTTCCTGAAGACGAAGTTCGACGCGCTCGGCAACGAGGGCACCGTCGATCTGCAGAAGGAACTGCTGTGACGCGGACCGCGGTCAACCCGGCTGCTCACCCGGCGAGGCGAAACGCCAGACCCGGGTGCGCTTGACCTCGATATCCTCCAGTTCGCGCGTCGTCGGCACCTCGTAGACGGCGAGGGAAACGAGGCGATCCTTCGGCAGATAGCTGCGGCCGGGGTCGCCGATCAGCACGGTGGCGCCTCGCGCAGCGAGCGTCTCCAGCCACCCGGTCACGGCCGTCGCCATGTCGCGCTCGTAACAGACGTCGCCCGCGAGCACGACGTCCCAGCCCTCGTCCTGGCCCACGAGGTTTCGCCGCTGCACAGTGATCGCCACGCGATTGGCGCGTGCGTTCACCGCAATGGCCGCCGCCGCGAAACGATCGATGTCGACGGCAGTTACCTGCTTCGCGCCGGACAACGCGGCCGCGATCGCCACAAGACCGGAGCCGGATGCGAAATCGAGGACCGTCCTCCCGGACACCACCTGGGGATGATCGACGATGTAGCGCGCCAGCGCCTGCCCGCCTGCCCAGGCAAAAGCCCAGAAAGGCGGCGGCAGGCCGATCTCGCCCAGTTCGTCCTCGGTTTTCTTCCACAGCGCAGTGGCCTCGTCGGCGACATGCAGGCTGATGGAGGGCACATGTGGCGTCGGGGTGAGCCTCGTGTGGGATGCAACGAACGACTCCGGGGAGGCGATCTCAGGATGTATCGCGACGTCCCGCTCAGCCACGCGGTCCACGCTTCCTGTCGCGCTTCTGCAGCGCTCGTTCCAACCTCGACTCGAGCTTCTCGCGGAACTTGCGGGCGCTACCGCTGAAAAGCTCATTGGCCAAGGGCCGAGCAGCGTCGACCAGCTTCCGCTGCCTGCTGACGACGAGTTCGGCGAGGTCTTCCGAGACGGACTCCGCATGGGGCGTCTCACCCGCGAGCGCCTGCATCACGGTGAGGTCATGATGGTCGCCGAGCAACCCGCGCAACGCGTTCAGCTGCCTCAGCCTGCCTTTGCCCTTGCCGGTGACGCTCTGCAGCACCTTGCCCTGCAACTGGCAGCGCACGACCAAGCGCCTCGCCGCGTGGAGGGCGACGGGGTCGCCCGTCTTGAACGCCGATGTAAGGCGCTCACGCGCCTTTCGATAGGTTCCGGCGCTTTGGTCGACGAGATCAGGGACGATGAGCACTGTCGCCAATTCCTGCGCCATGCTCTCCAGAGCCTCCAGCGCGGGCTCGTCGCCCTTGAGCCGCCGGCCCCGCTCCATGGCGCTGGCCTTGTCCGTCCACTCGGCAGCAAGGCTGTCGAGCCCGGTCCGCAGGGCTTTGTCCGGGCCTCGCTTGCGGGAGCGCAGGCCCTTTCTCAGCTCGCGCGACGTCGTCACGGCGACATGCAGATCCCTGGTTCGCGAGAGCGAACCCGAAAGCGCTCTCAGCGCATCGTCGAGGGATTTTCGAGCAGGGTCGTCAGCGGGGTCGCCGAGCAGGCGCAGCGTAGCGCGCAAAACCTTGATCGAACGCCGCGCGGCATGCACGGCGTCCTGGTCGCCGGTTGCACCGGCCTCGCCGTTCCGGGTCTCGCTCCGGCCCACCGCATCCAGCGCTTTCCGAAGGCGAGCCAATTCGCTGGCGAGTTGCGAGCTGAGGTCGATCGTGCGTACCGCTCGCGGCTCGCTCACGCCAGAACTCGCGAAAGCCGAATTTTCGTCAGCCGATCGCAGAAGAACCGTCCTTGAGGGAACCCGCGAGGGGCGCCAGGCCTGAAGCGGCGGACGTGGCGATCGTGAGAACTCCCATCCCCACCAGCGCGCCCAATCGCGCAAGGCCCTGGGAAGTCTGCTCGGCGCCGGTGGCGTTCAGCGTTTCGCATTGCTGCGCCTTCGCCCGGCCCTGCTCGGCTTGGGGTTGGACATCTGCCGATGAGCCTGAAGGAACGGCTTCCGCTGCATGCCTGGCTCGCGCGTCATACCCGGGATCGGTCGAGATCACCGCCTTCAGACGGGATAACCCTTTTGGATCATCGGTCAAGGGCTTCGCACTGAGGAAAGGCATGACGCTCTCGCTGTCTTCTTTTTGTCGTTTCCCTCAACGACCGAGACGCAGACTACGCGGGTTTTTCAACTTGTAGATGTGTTCCATCACACATCCACAACAGGGTCTTGCGGCGACCACACTGATTTCCCGCAACAAGAATTAACGGTGCGGCACCGCGCCATTCCAAGCCCAATGCATTGCGGCGACCAAGGTTCACCAGAAAGGTGGCGAATTTAACGCCGGGGCGAAAAAGGCCGATGTTTCTGCCCTGCTCGGAGGGGCGCTCTGGTGCAGCGCCCGGTGCTCGCGATAGGATCGTCCCGATCGCAGACGAGGGGGTCTTGATGTCGGAATCGCTGGAACAACCGCGCGGGCGCTCCTGGTATTGGACCTTCGGCCTCGGTGCCGTCCTGTTCGCGCTGGGGTTGATGTGCTTCTACCGGGTCTTTTTCGGCACCGACCTCAACCAGATGCTGATCGGGGTATTCATGCTGATCGGCGGGGCGGCCGAGGGATTGCACGCGATATTCGGGCGCGCCTGGCGCGACTTCATCACCGATCTCGCGCCGGCGCTGCTCTATGTGCTTTCAGGACTGATCATCGTCTCATCGCCCATCACCGGTTCCTTCGTGCTCACGCTCGTCCTGACGGCGGCCCTGGTGACGGGAGCGGTGTACCGCCTCGTCTCCGGCTGGCGGGATCGACCGCTCTCCGCATGGCAGACGCTCGGGGCCGCCATCATCGTGAGCATCCTGGTGTGGCTGTTCCTGCTCTGGACGTGGCCCACCTCAGGCCTGTGGGTGCTGGGCTCGGTGGCTGGCGTCGGCCTGTTCGTCACCGGCTACTCCTGGATTCAGCGTGGCCTGCAGGCCCGCCGGCTGCACGAGGCCATGTGAGGAGCACGCGAGGACCAAAACGGAAAAAGCCCCCGGGGCTGGCGCCGAACGGGGGCTCTTTCGACGGGCCGGAGTTCTGGACTCCCCCGCCACTACTTTGAAATCCGCGGGCGCACCATGAGGCGACCTGAGCCTTCAACGCGCCGCGTTCGGTCTTGTTCCGCAACAGACCCGGCCCATGGGAATGGGTCCCGCATGGGCGGTCAGAATGAAAAGGGCCCCGCCCGAAGGCGGGGCCGAGGTGAGGACTCCTTGGGAGGAATGTCCTCAGGGGATCGAAGCTGGTCTCCTGGAGCCATCGGAGACCGGAACCAATCGGGGCTATCTCGCTGCGTCGGAGGGATCAGGGGGGCCGTCGTCACCGCTCTTCCGTACCAGGACAATGCGCCGGGGCGGCTGGGAACGATGTGCGAAAACACACAGGGTGGCCGTTCCCGCCAAGGCTCAGCGAAACGGAGCTCCGACGCAGAGCCCGCACTTTCAGTCCCGGATTCAGTCTTCGACGGTGACTTTCACGGTGACGGAAGCCACGCCTTCCCCGTCTGCGCTTCTGCCGGCGATCTCGGCCGTGAAGCTGTCGGGCCCGGTGTATCCGGGGAAAGAGCGATAGAACACGGTCTCGCCCTCGATCGTAGCCTTGCCATTGGCCGGTACGATCGTGATCCGGCGGTCGAGAACCTGGATCCGGCGGCCGGCGCTGAGCCGGATCACGCATTCCTTTCCGCTGGACGCGAGCATGCGGACTTCAGACCTGGTGTTCTTTGGGGGGTTGGCGGTGTAGTCGCCGCGCTCGCATCGGGCCAGGGCCCAGCCGGCGCTGAGCACCAGGCACAGACCCGATGCAGCGACCCGGCCCGCAACACGTCCCGCGCTCGCACCCATTCGCCCACCGCCCCGAACCGCTGATGACGGCGACGCTAGCGGCAGCCTTGCTCGCGAGCAAGCGGGCCGCAACTCACACGGGCAAAAGCCCGTCCGACTTCACTTCTTCCATCACCGCATAGGTCCGGGTCTCCTTGACGCCCGGCAGGGAGAGCAGAATATCGCCGAGAAAAGCGCGATAGGCCGCCATGTCTCCGACCCGCGTCTTGACCAGGTAGTCGAAGCCGCCCGCGACCATGTGGCATTCCAGGACCTCCGGGGCGCGCTTCACGGCCTCTGCGAAGCGCTCGAACACATCGGGAGTCGTCTTGTCGAGGCTCACCTCCACGAACACGAGCAACCCTCGCCCCAGCCTGTGCGGATCCAGCATGGCCCTGAACCCCGTCACGTACCGCTCCCGGAACAGGCGCTTGACCCGCTCGCTCGTGGCCGTCGGCGAAAGGCCGATCCGGTCTGCGAGATCGACCGTGGTGATGCGGCCATCCTCCTGCAGCAGGCGCAGAATCCTGCGATCCGTCTTATCGAGATCATCCATTAGTGAGAAATTCCGAATAAAGACGAATTTACCGCTGTTTCCTACCCTGAGTCGACAAGCTTGGCTATCGAAAATCTATGGATCTGCCGATATGATGTGATCATCACTATTCCACTGGACCTGACGAGGATTCGACGCGATGGCCGCCACTGCCCCGTTCCGAGCCGCATACGCCGCCGACGACGCCGCAATCGCCTCCGGCCTGTTGGCTGGGGCCAGCCTGTCGCCGGGAGCCGAAGCGCGCATCGATGCGAGAGCCCGCGCCCTCGTCGAGGCCATCCGCGCCAAAGCCGGCGGGCTGGGCGGCGTGGAGGAACTCCTGCGGGAATATTCGCTGTCCACAAAGGAGGGCCTCGCCCTGATGGTGCTCGCCGAGGCGCTCCTGCGCGTGCCGGATTCCGCGACCGCCGACCGGCTCATCGAGGACAAGATCGGACAGGGCGATTTCGCGAACCGCGAGACCCGCTCGGACGCGTTCCTGGTGTCGGCTTCGGCCTGGGCGCTCGGCATCACGGCCCGTGTCATCCAGCCCGGCGAAACGCCGGAGGGGATCATCGGCTCGCTCGCAAAGCGGCTCGGCGTCCCGACGGTGCGCACCGCGACCCGCCAGGCCATGCGCGTCCTCGGCAGCCACTTCGTCCTCGGCCAGTCGATCGAGGAGGCGCTGGACCGCGCGCGTTCGGGGTCGGGGCGTCTTTTCCGCTACTCCTTCGACATGCTGGGCGAAGGGGCGCGCACCCTCGAGGACGCGCAGCGCTATGCAAAGTCCTATGCCGACGCCATCGCCGCCATCGGTCGCGCGGCCGGCAACGAGCCGCTGCCGAACCGGCCGGGCATCTCCGTGAAATTGTCCGCCCTGCACCCCCGCTACGACGCCCTGTCGCGCGAGCGGGTGATGGCCGAACTCGTCCCGGTGGTGGTCGAGCTGGCGCGCCAAGCCAAGGCGGACGACCTCAATTTCACCATCGACGCCGAGGAGGCGGACCGCCTCGAACTTTCGCTCGACGTCATCGAGGCCGTCGCCGCTGATCCCTCCCTGGCAGGCTGGAGCGGCTTCGGGCTCGCCATCCAGGCCTACCAGAAGCGCGCCTCCGAGGTGATCGACTGGGTCGTCGCGCTCGCCCGCAGGCTCGAACGTCCCATGATGGTGCGCCTGGTGAAAGGCGCCTACTGGGACACGGAGGTGAAACGCGCCCAGGAGCGGGGGCTGGACGGCTATCCCGTGTTCACCCGCAAGGCGATGACCGATCTCAACTATGTGGCCTGCGCAGACAAGCTCCTGGCCGCCCGCCCGGTCATCTATCCGCAGTTCGCCACGCACAACGCGCTGACCGTCGCCACCATCCTGGAGCGGGCTGGGGACACGCAGGGCTACGAGTTCCAGCGCCTGCACGGCATGGGCGACGCGCTCTACCAGACGCTGCTTGCCGAGCAGCCCGGCCTCGCCTGCCGCACCTATGCGCCCGTGGGCGGACACCAGGACCTCCTGGCCTATCTTGTGCGCCGCCTGCTGGAGAACGGCGCCAACTCCTCCTTCGTCTCCGTCGCGGCCGATTCCGATGTTCCGGTCGAGGAGCTACTCCGGCGGCCGGCGGCCATCATCGGCGCGCCGGAATCCGCGCGGCATCCCCGCGTGCCGCTTCCAAGGGACCTCTACGGCGCCGGCCGGCGTAACTCCCGAGGCGTTGAACTGGGCCACGAAGCCAGCCTCAACGGATTGCTGCGCGACGTGCAGGCCGGATTCGGGACCCCGCTCACCGCCAGTTCCCTGGTCGACGGCGTCGAGCAGGGCGGCAGGAAGCGGCCGGTGCTTGCACCGTCGGACGGCGCGACCGTGGTCGGTCATGTCGCGGAGGCGGACGCGTCCGTCGTCGTGGCCGCGATGTCGGCCGCGCGGGCCGGCGCCCGTGCCTGGAACGCCGTCCCCGCCGCTGCCCGTGCGTCCGCTCTCGAGCGCGCGGCGGACCTGCTCGAGGCGAGGCGGGGCCGCTTCATCGCCTTGCTCCAGCAGGAAGCCGGCAAGACGATCGACGACGCCCTGGCGGAGCTGCGCGAGGCCGTCGACTTCCTGCGCTACTACGCCGCCGGCGCGCGGCGCGATTTCGGCGCGGGCGAGGAACTACCCGGCCCTACCGGCGAGGAGAACCGGCTCCTCCACAGGGGCCGAGGCGTATTTCTCTGCATCAGCCCCTGGAACTTCCCGCTCGCCATTTTCCTCGGCCAGGTCGGCGCAGCGCTGGCGGCCGGCAACGCCGTGGTGGCCAAGCCGGCGGAGCAGAGCCCGCTGGTGGCGCATGAAGCCATCCGCCTGCTGCATGAAGCCGGCGTCGCGCCCGGCGCGCTGCACCTCGTGCTCGGCGACGGCGGCGTCGGCGCGAAGCTCGTCGAGGATCCCGCCGTGGCAGGCGTCGCCTTCACCGGCTCGACCGAGACGGCACGGCGCATCAACCGCACCCTCGCGGCCAAGGACGGGCCGATCGTGCCGCTCATCGCTGAGACGGGTGGCATCAACGCCATGATCGTCGACGCCACCGCCCTGCCCGAGCAGGTCGCCGACGACGTCGTCATGTCAGCCTTCCGCTCGGCCGGACAGCGTTGCTCCGCGCTGCGGCTGCTCTGCGTGCAGGAGGACGTCGCGGACAAGATGATCGCCATGATCGTGGGCGCGGCCCGCGAGCTGCGCCTGGGCGACCCCCGCGAAATCTCCGTGCATATCGGTCCGGTGATCGACGAGGAGGCGAAATCCCGGCTCGACCAGCACATCGCGCGCCTGAAGAAGGGGGCGAAGGTCCACTATGCGGGCGTCGCCCCCGCCTCCGGCCATTTCGTCGCCCCCCACGTGTTCGAGCTGAAGCGCATCGGGGACCTCGGCGAGGAGGTGTTCGGGCCGGTGCTGCACGTCGTGCGCTGGAAGGCGGGCCAGCTCGAAGGCGTGCTCGACGCCATCGAGGCGTCGGGCTATGGCTTGACCCTCGGCGTGCATTCGCGCATCGACACCTCCATCCGGCGCATCCTGGAGCGGCTCGACGTGGGCAATTGCTACGTCAATCGCAACATGATCGGCGCGGTGGTGGGGACGCAGCCCTTCGGGGGTTCCGGCCTGTCGGGCACCGGCCCCAAGGCCGGCGGCCCGAACTACCTGAAGCGCTTCGCCATCGAGCAGACCGTGACCGTGAACACGGCCGCAGCCGGCGGCAACGCGAGCCTGATCGCCATGGGCGAGTGAGACTTCGAGCGAAAGGGCCGAGACCGGAATGGACGCGACGGAATCACGGCCCTACCGGCCCAATGTCGGCATTGTGCTCTTCAACCAGGCGGGGCTCGTCTTCGCCGGCCGTTCCGTCTCGTCCGGTCCCGAGATCATCGAGCCGGGCTTCGAGTGGCAGATGCCGCAAGGCGGCATCGAGCGCGACGAAGACATCGTCGACGCCGCGCGCCGCGAACTGGCGGAGGAGACCCGCGTGACCTCCGTCTCACTGCTCGGGGTCACCGAAGGCTGGTGGCGCTATGAGTTCCCGCCCTATGGCGGGCCGCCCCACAAACTGTCGCCGTTTTGCGGACAGGAGCAGCGCTGGGTCGCCTTCCGCTTCGAGGGCATGGACAGCGAGATCGACGTGCTGAACCCCGGCGGAGGCGAGATCGCCGAATTCACCGCCTGGGACTGGTTTCCCCTGGGGGAGCTTCCCCGCTTGGTCGTCAGCTACAAGCGCCCCGTTTACGACCGCGTCGCCAAGGCCTTCGCGGCCCATGCCGCCTCGTCGCGCTATGGCGAGCGGCTGAAGCCCGGGCGGTAGAAGCGCCGCTCTGCCCGGCGGGGCCTTGCACCAGCCCGCGTCGCGCCAATCTAGAGATGGATGCACCGCCTTCTGCGTCCTCTCTGGTTCCTGCTCGCCGCGCTGTTCCTGTTCGAGGCGTGGATATGGGATCTCTGTTCCGCCGTCGCCGCCAGACTGGTGGCGTGGATCCCATGGGAGCGGTTCAAGGCGGCCGTCGCGTCCGGGGTGGCCAGGCTGCCGCCCTGGGTGACGCTGTTCGTGTTCGTCGTCCCCGCGCTGGTGCTGTTTCCGTTCAAGTTGCTGGGGTTGTGGCTGCTTGGAACCGGCCACCCCCTGCTCGGCGTCGCCACCTTCTTCGCCGCCAAGACGGCCGGCGTGGGATGCGCGGCGTTCCTGTTCGAGATCTGCCGCCCCAAGCTGCTGGAGCTCCCATGGTTCGTGCGAGTCTACGACTGGGTTCTGCCTTTGCGGGACTGGGCGCAGCGGCAACTCGCACCCTTCAAGCGCCGCATCAGGATCATGAAAGCGCGTCTGATGGCGCGGATCGGCCCCTACCTTCGCTCGCGTGGTCTGGTCAGGCGGTGGCGGGGACGGGTCCTGGCGCGCCGGCGCAACGCCACACCGCCCTGACCAGTCTTTGTATAAAGGAGAGTCACGCCCTCGGATGCGCCGCTTCGTAGGCGGCGAGAAGGCGGCCCGTGTCCACCTCCGTGTAGATCTGCGTGGTGGAGAGCGAGGCGTGGCCGAGCAGCTCCTGGATCGAGCGCAGGTCGCCGCCGCGCGACAGTAGGTGCGTGGCGAACGAGTGGCGCAGCGCGTGCGGGGTGGCGGTGTCCGGCAGGCCGAGCGCGCCGCGCAGGCGCTCCATGGTCAACTGAATGATGCGCGGCGAGAGCGGCCCGCCCTTGGCTCCGCGAAAAAGCGGTTGGTCCGGGGGCAGGGTGTAGGGGCAGAGCTCAATATAGTCCTTCACCGCGGCGGAGACGGCGGGAATGACCGGGGTCATCCGCGTCTTGCCGCCCTTGCCGGTCACGGTGAGCGTATCCTGGCCGTTCACCGGCGCGTCGCGCGCGAGAATGCCGAGCGCCTCCGAGATGCGCAGGCCGCAGCCATAGAGCAACGTCATCACCGCGGCGTCGCGCACAAGGATCCAGGGCGCACGCTCCTCGCCGGCGCGGGAATCGGGATCGACGACCTGGCGCGCCGAGGATGCGCGGATAGGTTTCGGCAGGCTCTTCTGCACTTTGGGGCCCCGCACGGAGGACAGGGCCGAGGCGCCGGCGAGACCTTCGCGATCGAGAAAGCGCAGGGCGGAACGCACGCCCGCAAGGCCCCTCATCAGACTACGGCTGCCGATGCCCTCGCCACGGCGCATGGCCAGGAAGCCGCGCAGATCGACGGGACGCAGCTCCGCGATCGCCGCCAGCGTGGGCCGTTCGCCATTGCGGTCGACCAGAAAGGCCAGAAACTGCCGGACATCGCGCTCATAAGCATCGAGCGTGAGCACCGCGAGGCGGCGTTCGCTTTCCAGATGGCGCCGCCAGGAGGCGAGCGCGGCGGCGAGATCGGGCGCGGCTTCGAACATGGGCCCAGCGTGCTCCGGCGTGGTGAACGTCAGGTTACCCGTGTCCCCGCACTGCGCAGCGAATCGGTGGTAGGAGTCTGCCCCATTCCGCCTTGCCGAGCGAAACGAACCACGCTGTGCCGAGCCAACGCACCTCGAACGCCAAGCCACTCCGCCGTCATTGCGAGCGGAGCGAAGCAACCCAGGTGCTGGGCGCTTGGCTGCGTTGGCCGCTTGACGCCCGGTACCTGGGTCGCCGCGTCGCTTCGCTCCTCGCGATGACGGGTGGGAACGCTGCCAGCGTCGGCGGGGCGAGCTGATCGTGGACGGTTTGGACCCACCCGGCCTGATTGCGGAGGTGCTGACGCCGGTCGCACTCGACCAGACCTACAGCTACACCGTGCCCTCGCATCTCGCGGGCTCCCTGGCGCCAGGGCAGGTGGTGCACATTCCGTTCGGCCCGCGCGAGACGGTGGGCGTCGTCTGGGAGCTGCGCCGCTCCAGCAGCGGCGGCAATCTGAAGGCCGTGGCCGGCATCCTCGACGTCCCGCCGATGCCGGCCGGGCTGCGCCGGCTGGTCGACCGGATCGCCCGCTACACCCTCGCGCCACGCGGTGCGGTGCTCCGGATGGCGCTGCGGCTGCCCGACACCGAGCGCGCCGAACGCCTTGCCGTGGGTGTGCGGCTGGCCGGCCCGCCCCCCGGGCGCATGACGCCGGGACGCACCCGCGTGCTCGCCGCGGCCGAAGGCGGGCTCATCTTCCCCAAGCGCGCGCTGGCCGAATTGGCGGGCGTCAGCGTCGCGGTGGTGGACGGCCTTGTCGACGAGGGCACGCTGGAAGCGGTCGCCATGACGGCGCAACCGATCGCGCCAAGGCCCGACCCCGAGCACACCGAGGCGGTGCTGGAGCCGGACCAGATGTCCGCCGCCGAGGCGTTGAAGCAGGCCGTAGCGGCCCGCCGCTTTGGCGTGACTCTCCTGGAGGGCGTCACCGGCTCCGGCAAGACCGAGGTCTATTTCGAGGCCGTGGCCGAGGCGGTCCGGCAGGGGCGGCAGAGCCTGATCCTGATGCCGGAGATCGCCCTGACCGCCCAATTCCTCGAACGCTTCGCCCGCCGTTTCGGCGTCAGGCCCGCCGAGTGGCACTCCGGCGTGGCCGGGCGCAAGCGCGAGCGCTGTTTCGCCGTCGTCGAAGCCGGTGAGGCCGCTGTCGTTGTGGGCGCGCGCTCGGCGCTGTTCCTGCCGTTCCGGGACCTCGGGCTCGTCGTGGTCGATGAGGAACACGAGACCGCCTACAAGCAGGAAGACGGGGTCACCTACCACGCGCGCGACATGGCCGTGATGCGCGGGCAGATCGAGAACGCGGCTGTGGTGCTGGCGTCCGCCACCCCCTCCATCGAATCCCGCGTCAACGCCGAGCGTGGCAAATACGCCCATCTCCGCCTGCGGTCGCGCTTCGGCGGGCGCGCCTTGCCCGATCTCGCGGCGATCGACATGCGCCAGGACGGGCCGGAACGGGGACGCTGGCTCTCGCCACGTCTCGTGCTGGCCGTGGCCGAGACGGTGCAGAGGGGCGAGCAGGCGCTGCTCTATCTCAACCGGCGGGGCTATGCGCCCCTGACGGTGTGCCGTTCCTGCGGCCATCGCTTCCAGTGCCCGAATTGCACGGCCTGGCTGGTGGAGCACCGTTTCCGCCGCGCGCTGGTGTGTCACCATTGCGGCCATATCGAGCGCAAGCCCGAGACCTGCCCGGAATGCGGGACGGCGGACAGCCTCATCGCCTGCGGGCCCGGGGTGGAGCGGCTCGCGGAGGAGGTGGCCGAGCGCTTCCCCGGCGTGCGCACGCTCGTGCTCTCATCCGACTTCCCCGGCGGCACGGAACGGCTGCGGCGCGAGCTGGAAGCCGTCGCACAAGGCGAATTCCAGATCGTCATCGGCACGCAGCTCGTGGCCAAGGGGCACAATTTCCCCATGCTGTCGCTCGTCGGCGTGGTGGATGCCGATCTCGGCCTCGCCTCGGGCGATCCCCGCGCGGGCGAGCGCACCTTCCAGATCCTTCAGCAGGTGACCGGCCGGGCGGGCCGCGGCGACACCGCGGGCCGGGCGCTGCTGCAGACCTTCCAGCCGGACCATCCCGTGCTGAAGGCGCTGCTCTCCGGCGACGCGGAGCGCTTCTACCGCGAGGAGATCCGCATGCGCGAGGCCGCCGGCCTGCCGCCCTTCGGCAGGCTCGCGGCGCTCATCGTGTCCGCCAATGACAGGCAGGCTTGCGAATCCCATGCCCGCGCGCTCGCACGCGCCGCGCCGGGCCACCCCGACGTGATGGTGCTCGGCCCGGCCGAAGCCCCCATTGCCGTCGTACGCGGCCGCCACCGCTTCCGCCTGCTGGTGAAAACACCGCGGGAGTTCCCGATGCAGGACTATCTGCGCGGCTGGCTGGCGGCGGGGCCCAAGATCACCGGCAACACGAGGGTACAGGTGGATGTTGATCCGATGAGCTTTTTGTGAGGCTCAGGCGGCGTGGTCCGTCCTGCGCGGCAGCCTGGCGATATCGGCTCCCACCTCCTGTTCGGCCTTCCGGAGCTCGTACAGTTTCTGAAGATCCAGCCAAAACTCGGCAGTGGTGCCGAACCAATGGCCCAATCGCAGGGCGGTATCGGCGGAAATGGCACGCTGCCCGTTGAGGATGCTGGTGACACGGTTGGTCGGAACGGCGATCTCGCGCGCAAACGCCGCGGCGGAGATGCCGAGTTCCTTGAGCTCTTCGGCGAGGTGCTCGCCGGGGTGGATTGGGGTGCGCGCCATCGTTCCTCAATGATAGTCGACGATTTCGACATCGATGGGCCCAGCCGCATCGCCAGGCCACCGAAAGCAGATACGCCATTGATCGTTGATCCGGATGCTGTATTGACCTGATCGGTCGCCCTTCAGCATCTCGAGCCTGTTTCCTGGGAGGGCCGCCAGGTCAGCGGGCGAACGAGCCGCTTCCAGCTGATCGAGCTTCAGCTCTGCAACGCGCGCGAAAGCCGCGAACTGCTTGACAAACTCACCGCCTGCAAACCTTCGCGTTCGCGCATCGGCGAAACTGATGATAGCCACTTTAAACGCCTTACGTGTTACGTCAAGCGTAACGCCAAATATGAGGTCTGAAAGAGGCTCAGCATAGAACAGGCCCGCCGGCAGTTTACGTCGCGCTTGACACGAACAGCTGCATTCCTCCCCCAAAGTCGCGGTTTCGATGGGGTGTCATCGGGTTGCGCGGGGGAGATCCTCATGCTAGTTCACGCGCGCCTTTCGGGGCGGCGTTGGGACCCGCGATCTCCTGCGGAAAACGCGCCGGTCCTGTTCCATTCCACACGGTGACTCGCTTCCCGCATGATCATGCGGAGCCGGAGCGGTGGCCGCGGCCAGATGAGAGACCACGGGTGGCTCAAGAGAACACGATCGTTTCAGGTGTCGCCGGGCGTTACGCCACGGCCTTGTTCGAGCTCGCCAAGGAGTCGAACGCGGTGGACGCGGTCCAGCGCGACCTCGAGACCTTCGATCGTCTCGTTCGCACGCAGCCGGACGTCGAGCGTTTCGTGCGTAGCCCCGTCTTCACGGCCGAAGAGCAGCTCAAGGCGCTCCCCCCCATCCTGGACAAGGTCGGCATCACGGGGCTGACCGCCAAGTTCCTCAAGCTCGTCGCCTCCAAGCGCCGTCTTTTCGCCATCCACGACATGGTCCGCGCCTACCGCGCCATGGTGGACGCCGCGAACGGCGTGGTGCGGGCCCAGGTCACCGTCGCCGAGCTGCCTTCCGAGAAGGTGCAAGGCGATATCAAACAGGCGCTCAGGGATCTGGCCGGTGAAAAGGTCGCGGTCGACGTGAAGGTCGACCCGGCGATCATCGGCGGGATCGTCGTCAAGCTCGGCTCCAAGATGGTCGACGCTTCCCTGCGCACCAAGCTCAACGGCATTCGAACTGCGATGAAAGAGGTCGGCTGATGGATATCCGCGCCGCAGAAATCTCCGCGATCCTCAAGGACCAGATCCAGAACTTTGGATCCGAGGCCGAGGTCACCGAGGTCGGACAGGTGCTGTCCGTCGGTGACGGCATCGCCCGCGCCTATGGGCTCGACAACGTCCAGGCGGGCGAGATGGTCGAGTTCGAGAACGGCGTGCGCGGCATGGCCCTGAACCTCGAGACCGACAACGTCGGCATCGTGATCTTCGGCTCGGACCGCGACATCAAGGAAGGCCAGACGGTCAAGCGCACCGGCGCCATCGTGGACGCCCCCGTCGGCAAGGGTCTGCTCGGCCGCGTCGTGGACGCGCTCGGCAACCCCATCGACGGCAAGGGCCCGATTTCGGCCGACAAGCGCATGCGCGTGGACGTGAAGGCGCCCGGCATCATCCCCCGCCAGTCGGTGCATGAGCCGATGGCCACCGGCCTCAAGGCCGTCGACGCCCTGATCCCGATCGGTCGCGGCCAGCGCGAGCTGATCATCGGCGACCGCCAGACCGGCAAGACCGCCATCGCGCTCGACACGATCCTGAACCAGAAGGCGATCAACCAGTCGGGCGACGAGAGCCAGAAGCTCTATTGCGTCTACGTCGCCATCGGCCAGAAGCGCTCCACGGTCGCGCAGTTCGTCAAGGTGCTCGAGGAGCAGGGCGCGCTGGAGTACTCCATCGTCGTCGCCGCCACGGCGTCCGACCCGGCCCCCATGCAGTTCCTGGCGCCCTTCACCGGCGCCACCATGGGCGAGTATTTCCGCGACAACGGCATGCACGCCGTCATCATCTATGACGACCTTTCGAAGCAGGCCGTCGCCTACCGCCAGATGTCTCTGCTGCTGCGCCGCCCGCCGGGCCGCGAGGCGTATCCCGGCGACGTGTTCTACCTGCACAGCCGTCTCCTGGAGCGGGCCGCGAAGCTCAACAAGGACCACGGCTCGGGCTCGCTGACCGCACTGCCGGTCATCGAGACGCAGGCCAACGACGTGTCGGCCTACATCCCGACCAACGTGATCTCGATCACCGACGGCCAGATCTTCCTGGAGACGGACCTGTTCTACCAGGGCATCCGCCCGGCGGTGAACGTCGGCCTCTCCGTGTCGCGCGTGGGCTCCTCGGCGCAGACGAAGGCGATGAAGAAGGTCGCCGGCAAGATCAAGGGCGAGCTCGCCCAGTACCGCGAGATGGCCGCCTTCGCCCAGTTCGGCGGCGACCTCGACGCCACCACGCAGCGCCTGCTCAACCGCGGCGCCCGCCTCACCGAGCTCCTGAAGCAGGGCCAGTTCTCGCCCATGCAGATGGAAGAGCAGGTGGTCGCGATCTACGCTGGCGTGAACGGCTATCTCGACGGCCTGCCGGTCTCCAAGGTGCGTCCTTTCCAGGACGGCCTCCTCGGCGCGCTGAAGGCCAGCCACCCCGAGATCCTGGAAGCGATCCGCTCGTCCAAGGACCTCGCGGACGACACCGGCAAGAAGCTGAAGGAAGCGACGGACGCTTTCGCCAAGTCGTTCGCCTGAGCCCTTCACGCATCCGGAAGAGATAGGGACAGGCGATGGCCTCGCTCAAAGACCTTCGCAATCGCATCGCCTCCGTCAAGGCGACGCAGAAGATCACCAAGGCCATGCAGATGGTCGCGGCGGCGAAGCTTCGCCGCGCCCAGATGGCGGCGGAGGCGGCGCGTCCGTTCGCCGAGCGCATGGGCGTGGTCCTCGCCAACGTGGCGGGCGGCGTGACGGGCGACAGCGCCCCACGCCTGCTCGCCGGGACGGGCAAGGACGACGTCCAGCTGCTCATCGTCTGCACCGGCGAGCGCGGCCTGTGTGGCGCGTTCAACTCGGCGATCGCGCGTCTCGCCCGCGACAAGGCGCTTGCGCTGCAATCCCAGGGCAAGACGGTCAAGATCATCTGCGTCGGCAAGAAGGGCTACGATGTGATGCGCCGCCAGTTTGGCGCGCAGATCATCGACTTCATCGAGCTGCGCGCCGTGCGCACGCTCGGTTTCGAGACCGCCGACACCATCGCCAGGAAGGTGATCGCGCTGTACGACGCCGGCGAGTTCGACGTGGCGACGCTGTTCTTCTCGCGCTTCCAGTCCGTGATCGCGCAGATCCCGACGGCGCAGCAGCTGATCCCGGCCGAAATACCGGAGCAGACAGCAGCCGCCACCGGCATGACGGCCGCTTACGAATATGAGCCGGAGGAGAGCGAGATCCTCGCGAGCCTGCTCCCGCGCAACATTTCCGTGCAGATCCTGCGGGCGCTGCTGGAGAACAACGCTTCCTTCTACGGCGCGCAGATGAGCGCCATGGACAGCGCGACGCGCAACGCCGGCGAGATGATCAAGAAGCAGACGCTGACCTACAACCGGACGCGTCAGGCGATGATCACCAAGGAACTCATCGAAATCATCTCGGGCGCGGAAGCGCTCTGAGCTACGACCGAGGACAGAACCATGGCCACTACATTCCAGGCAGGCGTCGCGACGGGACACGTCACCCAGGTGATCGGCGCCGTCGTCGACGTCCAGTTCGACGGCCACCTTCCTGAGATCCTGAACGCTCTCGAGACCGTCAACAACGGCAGCCGCCTCGTGCTCGAGGTGGCGCAGCATCTCGGCGAGTCGTCGGTGCGCTGCATTTCGATGGACACGACCGAGGGTCTGGTGCGGGGCCAGCCGGTGACCGACACCGGCGCGCCGATCCAGGTGCCGATCGGCCTCGGCACGCTCGGCCGCATCATCAACGTCATCGGCGAGCCGGTGGACGAAGCCGGCCCGGTGCCCAACGAAGGCATGCGCCCGATCCATGCCAATGCTCCTACCTACGCCGAGCAGGCCACCGAGGCGCAGATCCTCGAGACGGGCATCAAGGTCGTTGACCTGCTGGCTCCCTACGCCAAGGGTGGCAAGATCGGCCTGTTCGGCGGCGCGGGCGTCGGCAAGACCGTGCTGATCATGGAGCTGATCAACAACGTCGCGAAGGCCCACGGCGGCTACTCGGTGTTCGCCGGCGTCGGCGAGCGCACCCGCGAGGGCAACGACCTCTATCACGAGATGATCGAGTCCGGCGTGAACAAGAAGGGTGGCGGCGAAGGCTCCAAGTGCGCCCTTGTGTACGGCCAGATGAACGAGCCGCCGGGTGCCCGCGCCCGCGTCGCGCTGACCGGCCTCACCGTCGCCGAGTACTTCCGCGACCAGGGCCAGGACGTGCTCTTCTTCGTCGACAACATCTTCCGCTTCACGCAGGCGGGCTCCGAGGTGTCGGCCCTTCTCGGCCGCATTCCTTCCGCGGTGGGCTACCAGCCGACGCTCGCGACCGACATGGGCGCGCTGCAGGAGCGTATCACCACGACCACCAAGGGCTCGATCACGTCCGTGCAGGCCATCTACGTGCCCGCCGACGACCTGACCGACCCGGCCCCGGCCACGTCCTTCGCCCATCTCGACGCCACGACCGTGCTGTCACGCTCGATCGCGGAAAAGGGCATCTACCCGGCCGTGGACCCGCTCGACTCTACCTCGCGCATGCTGTCGCCGCTCGTCGTCGGCGAGGAGCATTACGCGGTCGCCCGCCAGGTGCAGCAGGTGCTCCAGCGTTACAAGGCGCTGCAGGACATCATCGCCATCCTGGGCATGGACGAGCTCTCGGAAGAGGACAAGATCGCGGTCGCCCGCGCCCGCAAGATCGAGCGCTTCCTGTCGCAGCCCTTCTTCGTCGCCGAAGTCTTCACCGGCTCGCCCGGCAAGCTGGTGCCCCTCGCGGACACGATCAAGGGCTTCAAGGGCCTCGTCGACGGCAAGTACGATCACCTCCCTGAGGCGGCCTTCTACATGGTCGGCACCATCGAGGAAGCCGTCGAGAAGGCCCAGCGCCTGGCCGCGGAAGCCGCGTAACCCCCTTTCGAGGGCAAAGGGAGGCGGGCCATGGCCACGTTCCAGTTCGAGCTCGTCTCGCCGGAGAAGCTCTTGATCTCGGCGCAGGTCGAGCAGGTCGACGTCCCCGGCATCGAGGGCGATTTCGCGGTGCTGAAGGATCATGCGCCGTTCATGTCGACGCTGCGTCCCGGCGTCGTCATCGTGACGGAGGCGGCGGGCGTGCAGCAGCGCCTCTTCGTGCGCGGCGGCTTCGCCGACGTCTCCCCGCGCGGGCTGACGATCCTGGCCGAGCAGGCGATCCCGGTGGAGGACATCTCGGACGACGTCGTCGCCGCCGAGATCAAGCACGCCGAGGACCAGTTCGCGAACGCCGGAGACGACGAGAGCCGGCGTGTGGCGGCGGAGAAGCTCGCCCAGCTCGTCGAGCTCCGCGGTCGGTACTTCGCGCGGACCTGAGGCCCGCAGTTTCGGGATGATCTCGCGGGCGCTTCGGCGCCCGTTTTCTTTGGCGGCCACCCCTCGCCCGCAGCGAATCGAGTGCTACCTTCCTCCGGTCGGACATTTCCGCCGACCTGACCCAGGAGCTTCCCGATGCGCAGAGAAGTCCTCGCAGCCCTCCTCGCCCTCGCGACGATCGCCGGAGCCGCCGCGCCCGCGCTCGCCGATGGCGATTGTGCCTGGAAGTCCGTGAACGCGCGGAGCGAACAGGCGCAGCAGCAGCAGACCGCGCAGGTTCAGACGCAGTCCGAAACCGCGACGCAGTAATCGCCTGGCATTCAGCGACAAAGCCCGGGGCGATAGCTCCGGGCTTTTTTGTGCGGCTCGGTTTCCGGAACCGCGAAGCGGTGTCCCGGGAAAGGGGCCGTGCGCGGGGACGGCCGCCGGGCCAAAGGCCCGCAAGCGCGACCGCGCGCCCGCGCCCGTGCGCGGAGAGGGCCGAAGGCCCCCTAAATATGAATCGCCCGCTTCTCCACCGCGAGGGCGGCTTCCTTCACGGCCTCGCTCATCGTGGGATGGGCATGGCACGTCCGGGCGAGGTCTTCCGACGAGCCGCCGAACTCCATCAGCACCGCCACTTCGTGGATGAGGTCGCCGGCTCCGGCGCCGACGATGTGCGCGCCGAGCACGCGGTCGGTGGTGGCGTCGGCCAGCACCTTGACGAAGCCGTCTGTGGTGCGGTTGGCGCGGGCGCGGCCGTTCGCGGTGAAGGGGAACTTGCCGACTGAGTAGGCGATGCCCTCGAACTTCAGCTCTTCCTCGGTTTTCCCGACCGTAGCGACCTCGGGCATCGTGTAGACGACGCCGGGGATGACGCCGTAGTTCACGTGCCCGGCCTTGCCGGCAATGATCTCGGCGACGGCCATGCCCTCGTCCTCGGCCTTGTGGGCCAGCATCGGGCCGCGCACGACGTCGCCGATGGCGTAGATGCCGGGAACGGCGGTGCGGAAGTGATCGTCGATGACCACGCGGCCGCGGTCGAGCGCCACGCCGGCGGCCTCCAGGCCCAGCCCTTCGGTATAGGGACGCCGGCCGATGGCGACCAGCACCACGTCGGCTTCGAGCGTCGTCGCTTCGCCGCCCTGGGCGGGCTCGATGCTGACGGTCGCGCCCTTCTTGCCCTGCTCCACCTTGGTGACCTTGGAAGAGAGCTTGAACACGAAGCCCTGCTTCTCCAGCAACCGCTGGAACTGCTTGGCGACCTCATTGTCCATGCCGGGCAGAATGCGGTCGAGATACTCGACGACGGTCACCTCCGCGCCGAGGCGCTTCCAGACTGAGCCGAGCTCCAGCCCGATCACGCCGGCGCCCACCACCACGAGTTTGCCCGGCACCGCGCCGAGCTCCAGCGCGCCGGTGGACGACACCACGACCTTCTCGTCGATCGCGACGCCCGGCAGGGGCGTCACGTCCGAGCCGGTCGCGATGACGATGTTCTTCGTCTCCAGCGTCTGCTTGGAGCCATCCTCGGCCGTGACTTCGACCTTGCCCGGCGCGGCGATCGTTCCCGTCCCGAAGAAGGCGTCGACCTTGTTCTTCTTCAGGAGAAACCCCACGCCCGAGACGTTGGCGTGCACCGTGTCGTCCTTGTGCTTCATCATTGCGCCGAGATCGAGCTTCGGCTTGCCGACGACGATGCCAAGGGCGGGGAAGTCGTGGCTGACCTCGTCGAACACCTCGGAGGCGTGCAGCATCGCCTTGGAAGGGATGCAGCCGATGTTCAGGCAGGTGCCGCCATGCGTCTTGCGCTTCTCGACGACGGCGGTCTTTAGACCGAGCTGCGCCGCGCGGATGGCGCAGACATAGCCGCCCGGGCCGGTGCCGATGACGATGAGGTCGTAGGACATTCTGTTCCCCTTGCCCTGGTTCCGAGGCGCGCCGGCCGGGCCATTGCCCTTCTCCCCTTGCGGGAGAAGGTGCCCCGAAGGGGCGGATGAGGGGTCGCGCGGAGCGCCCCAGTGAAGAAGGCCCCCTCATTCGTCCCGCCGGCGGCGGTCCACCTTCTCCCGCGAGGGGAGAAGAGGCTCGCGACCGCGATCGAGAGGGGAACCCGAACTTACAGATCCAGCACGAGCCGCGCCGGATCCTCCAGGGCTTCCTTAACGCGGACGAGGAAGGTCACGGCTTCCTTGCCGTCGACGATGCGGTGGTCGTAGCTCAGCGCGAGATACATCATCGGCCGGATCTCGACCTTGCCGCCGACGGCCATCGGCCGGTCCTGGATCTTGTGCATGCCCAGGATGCCGGACTGCGGCGCGTTGAGGATCGGCGTCGACATCAGCGAGCCGTAGATGCCGCCATTGGTGATGGTGAAGGTGCCGCCCTGCATCTCGTCGATCTTGAGCTGGCCGTCGCGCGCCCTCTTGCCGAAGTCTCCGATGGTCTTCTCAACGCCGGCGATCGAGAGGCGGTCCGCGTCGCGCACCACCGGCACCACAAGGCCCTTGTCCGTGCCGACGGCGATGCCGACGTGGTAGTAGTTCTTGTAGACGAGGTCGGTGCCGTCGATCTCGGCGTTCACCGCCGGGATTTCCTTCAGCGCCTGCACGCAGGCCTTCACGAAAAAGCCCATGAAGCCGAGCTTCACGCCGTGCTTCTTCTCGAACACGTCCTTGTAGGTGGCCCGCATGGCCATCACAGCGCCCATGTCCACCTCGTTGAAGGTGGTGAGCATGGCGGCGGTGTTCTGCGCGTCCTTGAGGCGGCGCGCGATGGTCTGGCGCAGCTTGGTCATGCGCACCCGCTCTTCGCGGGAGGCGTCGTCGGCCGGCGACGGCGCGCGGACCTGCACGGGCGCAGGGGCCGCGGCGGGGGCGGCGGCCACGGAGTTCATCACGGCGAGCATGTCGCCCTTGGTGACGCGGCCATCCTTGCCCGTGCCGGGCACGTTGGCGGGGTCGACGCCCGTCTCCGTCGCGATGCGCTGAACGGACGGCGCGAGGGGCGCGCCGGCGGGCGCGGACTGCGCAGGAGCGGGAGCGGCGGCGGCCGGAGCCGGAGCAGGAGCCGGAGCAGGAGCGGCGGCCTTCGGAGCCTCTTTCGCCGCGGGCGCAGGCGCAGCGCCGGCCCCGCCGGCCGAGATGGAGCCGAGCAGCGCGCCGACGCCCACCGTCTCACCGTCCTTCGCCGTGATCTCGGCCAGAACGCCGGCAGTCGGCGCGTTCACCTCGAGCGTGACCTTGTCCGTCTCCAACTCCACGAGGGGCTCATCCGCCTTGATGGCGTCGCCGGGCTTCTTGAACCACTTTCCGATCGTGGCTTCGGTCACCGACTCGCCGAGGGTCGGAACGCGGATTTCTGTGGCCATGGTCGTTGCTTCCGGTGCGGGCCGGGAGGTGGCCCTTGATCAGGTGGGAACAGGAGGAGGACAGAAGGAGGGAGCGGTTCCCCGCAGGCCTCAGCCCGCGAAGACTTCTTCAAGGAAGGCGTTGAGCTGCGCCAGGTGCTTCGACATCAGGCCCGTCGCGGTGGCGGCCGAGGCCGGCCGGCCCGCATAGCGCGGCTCCTTCGCCTTCAGGCCCGCGCGCTGCAGGATCCAGCGCAGGTAAGGCTCGACAAAGGTCCAGGAGCCCATGTTCTTGGGCTCTTCCTGGCACCAAATGAGGTCGGCGTTCTTGAAGCGCGCGAGCTCGGTGAGAATGGCCTTCATCGGGAAGGGATAGAGCTGTTCGACGCGCAGCAGGTAGACGTCGTCGATGCCCCGCTTCTCGCGCTCCTCGTAGAGGTCGTAATAGACCTTGCCCGAACAGAGCACCACGCGGCGGATCTTGGCGTCCTTGGCGAGCTTGATCTTCTCGCCCTTGAGCACCTGGGCGTCGTCCCACAGCACGCGATGGAACGAGGTGCCCGGTCCCATCTCCTCCAGGCGGGAGACGGCGCGCTTGTGGCGCAAAAGGGACTTCGGCGTCATCAGCACGAGCGGCTTGCGGAAGTCGCGCTTCAACTGCCGGCGCAGGGCGTGGAAGTAGTTCGCCGGCGTCGTGATGTTGGCGACCTGCATGTTGTCTTCGGCGCACATCTGCAGGAAGCGCTCGAGGCGGGCGGAGGAGTGCTCCGGGCCCTGGCCCTCATAACCGTGCGGCAGGAGGCAGACGAGGCCGGACATGCGCAGCCATTTGCGCTCGCCCGACGAGATGAACTGGTCGAACACTACCTGGGCGCCATTCGCGAAATCGCCGAACTGGGCTTCCCACAGCGTCAGCGCGTTCGGCTCGGAGAGCGAATAGCCGTACTCGAAGCCGACGACCGCCTCCTCCGAAAGCATCGAGTTGATGACCTCGTAGCGGGACTGCCCGTCCTTGATGTTGTTGAGCGGCGTGTAGCGCGCCTCGGTCTCCTGGTCGATGAGGACCGAGTGGCGCTGCGAGAAGGTTCCGCGCTCGCTGTCCTGGCCGGAGAGGCGGACCGGGTGACCCTCGATGACGAGGGAACCAAAGGCCAGCGCCTCGCCTGTGGCCCAGTCGATGCCCTCGCCCGACTCGACCGCCTTGCGGCGGTTGTCCAGGAAGCGCTGGATGGTGCGGTGGATATTGAAGCCCTCCGGCGGACTCGTGATGCGCTCGCCCACCATGCGCAGCGTCTCCAGCGGCAGCCCGGTCTGGCCCCGGCGGGGATCGTCCTCGGTCTCCTTGATCGCCTTCAGCCCGGCCCAGCGGCCATCGAGCCAGTCGGCCTTGTTGGGCTTGTAGGCCTGGCCGGCCTCGAACTCGGCCTCCAGCCGTGCGCGCCAGTCGGTGCGCATCTTCTCGACTTCGCCTTCGGTGACGACGCCCTCGGCGATCAGCTTCTTCGAGTAGATCTCCAGCGTGGAGGGCTGCTGGCGGATCTTCTTGTACATCAGCGGCTGGGTGAAGCCCGGCTCGTCACCCTCGTTGTGGCCGAAGCGGCGGTAGCAGAACATGTCCACGACCACGGGCTTGTGGAACTGCTGCCGGAACTCGGTCGCCACCTTGGCCGCGAACACCACCGCCTCGGGATCGTCCCCGTTCACGTGGAAGATCGGCGCCTCGATCATCTTCGCCACATCGGACGGATAGGGCGATGAGCGGGAATAGCGCGGGTAGGTGGTGAAGCCGATCTGGTTGTTGATGATGAAGTGGATGGACCCGCCGGTGCGGTGGCCCTTCAGGCCGGAGAGGCCCAGGCACTCCGCGACAACGCCCTGGCCCGCGAAGGCCGCGTCGCCGTGCAGCAGCAGCGGCAGCACCTTGGAGCGCTCCACCACATCGTTCATCTGGTCCTGCTTGGCCCGGACCTTGCCGAGCACCACGGGATCGACGATCTCGAGGTGTGAGGGGTTCGCTGTCAGCGACAGGTGGATCGTGTTGCCGTCGAAGGTGCGGTCCGAGGACGCGCCCAGATGGTACTTCACGTCGCCGGAGCCCTCGACGTCGCTCGGCGCGTAGGAGCCGCCCTTGAACTCGTGAAACAGCGCGCGGTGCGGCTTGGCGAGCACCTGGGTGAGCACGTTCAGGCGGCCGCGATGGGCCATGCCGAACACGATGTCCTTCACGCCGAGGTTGCCGCCGCGCTTGATGATCTGCTCCAGCGCCGGGATCAGCGACTCCGCCCCGTCCAGTCCGAAGCGCTTGGTGCCGGTGTATTTGACGTCGATGAACTTCTCGAAGCCCTCGGCCTCGACGAGCTTGTTCAGGATGGCGCGCTTGCCCTCGCGGGTGAAGGCGATCTCCTTGTGCGGCCCCTCGATCCGCTCCTGGATCCACGCCTTCTCCTGCGGATTGGAGATGTGCATGAACTCGTAGCCGATGGTGGAGCAGTAGGTGCGCTTCAGGATCGCGAGCATCTCGCGGATGGTCGCGAACTCCAGCCCCAGCACGTTGTCGATGAAGATCTTGCGGTCCCAGTCGGCTTCGGAAAAGCCGTAGGAGGAGGGGTGAAGCTCCTCGTGGTCCTTGCGCGGCTCGAGCGCCAGCGGGTCGAGGTCGGCATGCAGGTGGCCGCGCATGCGGAAGGCGCGGATCATCATCAGCGCCCGCACGCTGTCGCGCGTCGCCTGGTGGATCGCGGCGTCGGAGAGGGCCGGCGCGCCCGCCTTGGCGGCGACTTCCGACTTGCCCTTCAGCTTGTCGCCGACGATCTTCTCGACCACGCCCCAATTGCCGTCGAGCGCGGAGACGAGCTCGCCATTGGCGACGATGGGCCAACCGGGCTTCTTCCAGGACGCGCCCTTGGCGCTCTTTTCGACGGAAGCCTTGTCGTCGCTCAGTGCCGAGAAGAACGCCTGCCACTCCGCATCCACGGAGGCGGGATCCGCCTCGTACTTGGCGTAGAGATCCTCGATGTAGGCCGCGTTGCCGCCATACAGGAAGGAGGTCTGCAGGAAGGCGTCGTTCTGGTCCTGGCGTGCCATCAGCGTGTCCTCGTCGCTCTCTTTGGAGGGGCCGGAGCGAAGCCATCATGCGGTCTGCCGCCTCGGGAGGCGGGTAGAAGGTCATCCCCGGCCGGAGCGGCGAAGCCGCGGAGGGGAAGGGGATCCAGGGCCAAGTCCTCGAAAAGAGCCTGGCGCTGTCCTGGATCCCCTGTCCGGTCCGCTTCGCGAACCGCCGGGGATGACGCTGGAACTCAGCCCTTCAACACATCGACCAGCGTCTTGCCGAGCCGCGCGGGCGAGGGCGAGACGCGGATGCCGGCGGCTTCCATCGCCGCGATCTTGTCTTCCGCGCCGCCCTTGCCGCCCGAGATGATCGCGCCAGCATGGCCCATGCGGCGGCCTGGAGGCGCCGTGCGGCCGGCGATGAAGCCGACCATCGGCTTCCTGCGGCCGCGCTTCGCCTCGTCGGCGATGAACTGCGCCGCATCCTCTTCGGCCGAGCCGCCGATCTCGCCGATCATGATGATGGACTCGGTCTTGGGGTCGGCGAGGAACATCTCGAGCACTTCGATGAACTCGGTGCCCTTGACGGGGTCGCCGCCGATGCCGACGGCCGTGGTCTGGCCGAGGCCTTCACGGGTGGTCTGGAAGACCGCTTCATAGGTAAGCGTTCCCGACCGCGAAACAATGCCGACGCTGCCGGGCTTGAAGATGTTGCCCGGCATGATGCCGATCTTGCATTCGCCGGCCGTCATCACGCCCGGGCAGTTCGGCCCGATGAGGCGCGACCTGGAGCCCGCGAGCGCTCGCTTCACCTTCACCATGTCGAGCACAGGGATGCCCTCGGTGATGGCGACGATGAGCGGGATCTCGGCCTGGATGGCCTCGCAGATCGCGTCCGCCGCGCCGGCCGGAGGCACGTAGATGACGGAGGCGTCGGCCCCGGTCTTCTCCCGCGCCTCGGCCACCGTGTCGAACACGGGCAGGCCGAGATGGGTGGAGCCGCCCTTGCCGGGAGACGTGCCGCCGACGACCTTCGTGCCGTAGGCGAGCGCCTGCTCGGAATGGAAGGTGCCGTTCTTGCCGGTGAACCCCTGGGTGATCACCTTGGTATTGGCGTCGATGAGGACGGACATTAGTCCCTCTTGGGCTCTGCAGGCGTGGGCTTGCGGGAATGGACGACGAGCGAACCGGCGTGACCCCAATCCTCGTCTTCGACGGCGTCGATGACGATGTGGATATTTTCCGGCTTCTTCCCGAGAACGCGAACCAGAGTTGCGCTGAACTCTTTCACGATCTCAGCCTTGGTCTCCCGGGTGAGATTGGTCTTGGTGAGCTTGATGTTGACGAAAGGCATCAGCCCAGCGCCTTGACCGCCTTGACGATCTTCTGCGCGGCGTCGTCGAGATCGTCGGCGGAGATCACGTTGAGGCCGGAGTCGGCGATGATCTTCTTGCCGAGCTCGACGTTCGTGCCTTCCAGGCGCACCACCAGCGGGACCTGCAGGCCGACTTCCTTCACCGCGGCGATGACGCCCTCGGCGATGACGTCGCAGCGCATGATGCCGCCGAAGATGTTGATCAGGATGCCCTTCACGTTCGGGTCGGCGGTGATGATCTTGAACGCCGCCGTCACCTTCTCCTTGCTCGCGCCGCCGCCGACGTCGAGGAAGTTCGCGGGCGCTTCGCCGTAGAGCTTGATGATGTCCATCGTCGCCATGGCGAGGCCGGCGCCGTTGACCATGCACCCGATGGTGCCGTCCAGCGTGATGTAGTTGAGGTCGTACTTGGAGGCCTCGATTTCCTTGGCGTCCTCCTCCGTCTCGTCGCGCAGGGCGAAGATGTCGGGGTGGCGGTAGAGCGCGTTGCCGTCGAAGGAGATCTTGGCGTCGAGCGCCTTGATCTGACCGTCCTTGGTCACGATCAGCGGGTTGATCTCCAGCATCTCCATGTCCTTCGCGACGAAGGCTGTGTAGAGCTGCCCGGCGACCTTTTCAGCCTGCTTGGCGAGATCGCCTGTGAGGCCCAGCGCCTGCGCGATGCGGCGGCCGTGGTGCGGCATGATGCCGGTCGCGGGATCGACGGAGAAGGTGACGATCTTCTCGGGCGTGTCGTGGGCGACGTCCTCAATGTTCATGCCGCCTTCCGTGGAGACCACGAAGGAGATGCGGGCGGTCACGCGGTCGACCAGCATCGAGAGGTAGAACTCCTTCTCGATGTCGGAGCCGTCCTCGATGTAGAGGCGGTTGACCTGCTTGCCGGCCGGGCCGGTCTGGATGGTGACCAGCGTCGCGCCGAGCATCTCGCCGGCGAACTGCTTCACCTCGTCGATCGACTTGGCGAGGCGGACGCCGCCCTTCTCGCCGGCCGAGGCTTCCTTGAACTTGCCCTTGCCGCGGCCGCCCGCGTGGATCTGGGACTTCACGACCCAGAGCGGACCGGGAAGCGCCTTCGCCGCGGCCTCGGCTTCCTCGACCTTGAAGATGGCGCGGCCTTGGGAGACCGGCACGCCGAACTCCTTGAGGACGGCCTTGCCCTGGTATTCGTGGATGTTCATCGGAACCTCGTGAAATCGGGAAGTCGTGAGATCGTGAGATCGGGCGGAAGCAGGGAGGCCGGATCGGCGAACCGATCTCACAACCTCACGACTTCACGACCTCACGTCTTCAGGCGAACGCCGGGTTGATCTGCTTGCAGGCGTCGACGAGGCCCTTCACGGCCTCCACGGACTTGGCGAACATCGCCTTTTCCGTCTCGTCGAAGGGGATCTCGACGATCTTTTCGACGCCGTTCTCGCCAATCAGCACGGGAACGCCGACATACATGTCCTTCACGCCGTATTGCCCGTCGAGATAGGCTGCGCAGGGCAGCACGCGCTTCTGGTCCTTGAGGTAGCTCTCGGCCATGGAGATGGCCGATGCCGCCGGGGCGTAGAAAGCCGAGCCGGTCTTCAGCAGCGCAACGATCTCGCCGCCGCCGCCGCGGGTGCGCTTGACGATGGCGTCGAGCTTGTCCTGGGTGAGCCAGCCCATCTTGACGAGGTCCGGCAGCGGCACGCCGCCCACAGTGGAGTAGCGGATGAGCGGCACCATGTCGTCGCCGTGGCCGCCGAGCGTCATGGCGTGCACGTCGCGCACGGAGACGCCGAGTTCCTCGGCCAGGAAGTAGCGGAAGCGGGCGCTGTCCAGCACGCCGGCCATGCCCACGACCTTGTTCTTCGGCAGGCCCGAGGCCTTCTGCAGAGCCCAGACCATCGCGTCGAGAGGGTTTGTGATGCAGATGACGAAAGCGTTCGGCGCATGCTCCTTCAGGCCGGCGCCCACCGAGTCCATGACCTTGAGGTTGATGCCGAGCAGATCGTCCCTGCTCATGCCGGGCTTGCGCGGCACGCCGGCGGTCACGATCACCACGTCAGCGCCGGCGATCGCCTCGTAAGAGTTCGCCCCCGAGATCTTCGCGTCGAAACCGTCGACCGGCGAGGACTCGGCGATGTCCAGACCCTTGCCCTGCGGCACGCCCTCCGCGATGTCGAAGAGCACGATGTCGCCGAGCTCCTTGAGGCCGGCCAGATGGGCGAGCGTGCCGCCGATCTGCCCGGAACCGATCAGAGCGATCTTCTTGCGAGCCATGGACGAGGGTTCCTTGCGGTGAAAGGGGTGAGTGTCGATGCAGGCCGAAGTCGATGGCGGTCAATCAACAAGGGTCGGATCGGAAGGGCATCTGAGCGATGAACCTGACAGTTGACTCGCGAATTCGAAGATTCGGTGACGCTCGGGGAAACGCTGCCGCGCGCCGACCAGCCTGCCGAGCCGGACGCCGATCCCATAGCCCTATCTCCAGAGTGCATCAAGTCGAGCAATAGGCTTACGACGAGCGGGTTGGATGGGGATCTTTCAACCGTGATGTAGCGAAGCCGAAGCCGGATTTTGCTGGAATCTCAATAGGCTTCGCCTCTGCAGCAGGAACGTCTTTTCGCACATGCACAAACATTCCACACCATAACAAATTACAAATTCTGTCATTTGTAACAGGTTTTTGGAGCCGCTCCGCCTCAGACCGCACCGCTCTTGAGCCCGCGGAGCACCACCCTCACCACGCTCGCCAGGCGCTCATCCATCACTTTTCTGGGCGCTTCGCGGTCGATCCGGACCGCGATGGGGTGAAGGAATCGGAAGGCGGCGTCGAGGATCAGCGTCACCGCCTTCTCCCTGCGCCGGACCGCGAATACCCCGGATCCCACGCCCTCCTCCACCACGCGGTCGATCAGCATGCGCACCCTGGAACGATGCTTGCGGGCCACGCCCCGCATCGCGTCGTACGCGTCGACATAGAGGTCGAAGAGCTTGGGTTCCGCTTCCAGCCGGTCGCGATGCGACGCGGCGAGCGCGAGCAGCATGCGCTCCAGCTTGTCGTCCGCTGGGTCTGGCGCGTCCGCAACCTCGACCAGAACAGTCTCGATCCCGCCCAGCCACCCCGCCGTGAGCGCGTCGGCGAGCGCCATCTTGGAGGGGAAGTAGCGATAAACGTTGGCGTGCGTCATCCCTGCCTCGCGCGCCACTCCAACCACCGTCGTGCGCTCGAAACCGAACCGGCGCACATGATCGGCCGCGATCCCGAGGATGCGCTCGTCCGTCGACAGGGGGAATGGCGAAGCGTTCACGGGTGCTGCCGGAAGGAGGTGGGATCAGCAATCAAGCAAGGAGAGCCGGTCGAGTCCACCGTCAGGTCTGCACCCCCGCATTTGGCCGGTCAAGGGTGAGCAGCTATGGATGGATACCCCCGAGCAACCTCGACCGAACGCCCATTGGAGACCTCGTGGCCGTCAAACCCAAATCGCACGCCCGGGCCACGCTGCTCCGCTTGCTGGGGCCGGGCCTAGTCGCCGGCGCAGCCGACGACGATCCCTCAGGCATCGCCACCTATTCGCAGGCGGGCGCGCAGTTCGGATACGGGCTGCTTTGGACGGTGGTGCTCACTTATCCCTTCATGGTGGCGATCCAGGTCGTGGGCGCGAGGATCGGCCGGGCCACCGGCTCCGGCATCATCGCCAACCTTTCTACGCTCTTTCCCCGCTGGGTTGTGCTGTGGGTCGTCTTTCTGCTCCTCGCGGCCAATACCATCAACATCGCCGCGGACCTCGCGGCCATGGGAGCCGCCCTGAAGCTCGTCGCTGGCGGACACGCCGCGCTCTACGCCGTCTGCTTCGGCCTGCTTTGCGCCGGCCTGGAGATCCTGGTGCCCTATCGGCGCTACTCCCCGGTGCTGAAAGCGCTCACGATGGTGCTGTTCGTCTATGTCGGGACGGTCCTCAGCGTGAACGCGCCCTGGGGAGAGGTGCTGTCATCTGCCCTGCTGCCGCGCTTCTCGCTGGAGTCCGCTTACATCGTCACGGTCGTCGCGGTGTTCGGCACCACGATCAGCCCCTACGTGTTCTTCTGGCAGGCCGCGGAGGAGGTGGAGGATATGCACCTCACGCGGCGGCCTCACGCGCTGCGCACCATGCGGCGCGGCACGCGCCCCACGCTGCTGCGGATCGGCGTCGACACGGCAGTCGGGATGGGGTTCTCCATCGGCATCGCCGCCTGCATCATGATCACGACCGCCGCGACCCTCCATGCAGCAGGCGTCACGGACATCACGACGTCCGCCGAAGCCGCCGAAGCGCTGCGCCCGCTGGCGGGTCCCTTCGCGTTTTTCCTGTTCTCCGCCGGAATCATCGGCACTGGCCTGCTCGCCGTGCCGGTGCTGGCGGGGGCGGCCGCCTATGGCGTGTCGGAAGCGCTGGGCTGGCGCTCCAGCCTGGAGCTCGCGCCGTGGGAAGCGCGGGGCTTCTACTCCATCATCGCAGGCTCCACGCTGATCGGCGCGCTCATCGCGCTGTCGCCGCTCGATCCCATCCGGATGCTGTTCTGGACCGCAGTCATCAACGGCGTCGTCGCCGTGCCCGTCATGGCGGTGATGATGAGCCTCGTGTCCAGCCGGGAGGTCATGGGCACGGTCGTCGCCGGCCCCTGGCTGCGCGTTGGCGGCTGGGCGGCCACGGGGGTCATGGCCCTCGTCGTGCTGGCCATGCTCGGCAGCTGGGCCATGGGCTGAGTCGCCGCGAACGGGCGGTCGCCTCCGAATCGAACGCCCCTGGTGAGCGGAAGGCGCTACGTCTCGACCAGCCCTGTGGTGTCGCCGGACGCCATCGAGTCCCTCCTCCCATGCGGCTGGGAGAGATAATCCAGAGACCGCATCTCCGTCAGCCGAGAGGCGGTCCGCTGGAACTCGAAGGCTTCGCGGCCGTGGTCGCCGATGTACAAGGCCTCGGGCTGCGCCTCAGCCGACGCCACCAGCTTCACGCCGCGATCGTAAAATTCGTCGATGAGGGTGATGAAGCGCTTCGCTTCGTTCCGGCGGTCGAAATCCATCACGGGCACGCCGTCCAGCACCACCGTGTGGAAGCGGTTTGCGATGGCCAGGTAATCCGAGGCTCCGAGCGGCTGCTCGCAGAGTTCAGCGAAGCTGAAGCGTGCGACGCCCTGGGCGGCCTGGGTGACCTCGAGCCGGCGTCCCTGCACCTTGAGTACGACCGGGACAGGCTTCGTTCCCCCCGTCAGCCGCCTGAAGGCCTCGTCGAGCGCTGCTTCGGCGCCATTGTCGGCCGGCACGTGCCAGACATCGTCTCCGCCGAGCTTCTCCAGCCGGAAGTCCGTGCGCGCATCCAGCTGCACGATCTCCATGCGCTGGCCAAGAAGCGCCAGGAACGGCAGGAACAGCGCCCGGTTCAACCCGCCCTCGTAAAGCCGGCTGGGCTCGACATTGGATGTCGCCACAACCGTCACGCCCGCCGCGAACAGGGCCGTGAAGAGCCTGCCGAGGATCATGGCGTCGGCGATGTCCGTGACCGTGAACTCGTCGAAGCACAGCAGGGACGCTTCCTCGGCAAGCGTCATCGCCACCGGCCCGATCGGGTCGGGGTCGCGGACCTCGCCTCGTTTCACCAGCTGGCGATAGGCGTGCACCCGGGCGTGAACGTCCGCCATGAAGGCGTGGAAGTGGACGCGCCTTTTGTCCGAAACGGGCGCGGCCTCGAAGAACAGGTCCATCAGCATGGTCTTGCCACGCCCGACCGGACCCCAGATGTACAGCCCCTTCAGCGGCTCCGTCGGGTCCCGCTTCCCGAACAGCCAGCCGAGCGCCCTGCCCTTGCGGGCGAGCGCTCGCTCCCGCAGCGCAGCCGCAAGTGCGTCGAGCCGCGCTGCGACTTGCTTTTGAACTCCATCCGCTTCGATGGCTCCGGATTGGACCAAGGCCTGGTAGCGCTCGGCGACGAGAGGCAAGCAGGATCTCCGGAGAGGCGAAATCGGCTGACCGGGGCTTTACCCGCCCAAGCCGCGGCCGGCAACGCCGCCGATGGACTCAGGGGCTCATTGCCGATCAATCGGGCCTTTCCGACACAGCTCGTCCCGGCAGAAGGTCATAAGGCGCGGTGAAATGGGGAAGTTCCCGCAGCCGTTGCTTCCACGCCTCGATGGCGGGGGTGTCCGCCGGATCCAGACCCGTGGGCTCGGGGTAGAATACATATAGCCGGCGAGCGAGAGGTCCGCGATCGTCGGCCTCGCGCCCAGCACGAAGGCGCGGGTGGACAAGTGTTTGTCGACGACCGCATAGGCCGTCTTTGCACGACCTCTCAGGAACTCGGTCGTCGCGGTTTCGCCCGTTTTGGCGAAGTTCAGCATGAAACGCAGCGTGGCGAAGTAGCTCGTAAACTTGTGGTTGTCGAAGAGGATCCAGCGCAGCGCCTCATAGCGGTCTTCCGGAGCCGGCGCGAAATGACCCGTCACGTCGGCGAGGTAGGTGAGGATCGCGCCGGACTGGCTGACCCTGCGCCCGCGATGGGTCAGCACTGGCGCTTCGCCCATTTCGTTGATCTCCTCGCGGTAGCGCTCCGTCCGCGTCTCGCCGCCGGCGATGTAGTCCACGAAGATCGGCTCCCAATCGAGGCCGGCCAATGTGAGGAAGAGGGCGGGCTTGTAGGAATTGCCCGATTCCGCAAAGCAATGGAGCTGAAACTCGGCCAAGCTGGCCTCCTCGAACATGACGGCGCGCGGCGAAAGTCGCATTGGGATTGTCGGACCGCAAGCGCCCCCGCGCCGCATCCCGTGCAGGCCATAAGACCAAAGGAGGAGCGTCGTCCCCGGCGTCTCATCCCATCGGCACATTCATGCCGTCGGCGTGTTCTGCTAGAATGTCAGTGTCATGACGGACGGTGCGGACATGGGACAAGCTTTCGAGGACGACATTATCCGGAAGCTCTGGCCCTCGGACTTGGCGATGTTCCAAGAGCATCTGCTGCGCCTGGACTCGCCGAGCCGCGTCAGCCGCTTTGCGCAGGACGTCACGGACGGTTTTCTCCTGCGCTATGCTCAAACCTCTTTGAACGCTGATGCCCACGCACGCGGCGTGGTGGTGTTCGGGCATTTCACCGGGGGCGGCTTGCGCGGCGCGGCGGAGCTGCGGCCAGTCAGCCGCCGCGAGGCCGAGGCGGCGTTCAGCGTGGAGCCTGTCTGCAGGGGACGCGGGATCGGAACGGCCCTGTTCTCGAGCTTGGTCGTCACCGCCCGCAACCGGAAAATCAAGCGGCTTTACATGAGCTGCCTCGTTCACAATCGGGCCATGCAGGCGCTCGCGCGCAAATTCGAGGCGCAGCTTGTCTTCGAGGCTGCAGACGTCCTCGGCGTGCTCGATCATGACGCCCCATCGCCAGTCTCGGCTGGAGGCGAGCCCTCCATGGGCCCGCCGGGTTTCGCCACTGCGATCCTCGACCTGCAGACCCGATGGTTCAACCTCATGCCCAAGCGCACTGCGCCGCACAGTTGAGGTTCGTCTGTCTCGCAACTGCGAAGGCCTCAGCTACAACTTCCGCCGAGATGTCAACAGCCGCCACACCAATTTCTTGAAAAAATTGTGACGCATCTTGTTTTTTCGGATTTGATCGCCTCGCGAATTCCGCGTCGCCTGATTCGGAGGGTTCTCTATGGCGAAGACAGCGAAATCGACGACCGAAAAGAAGCCGGCAGCCAAAGCGGCGGCCAAGCCGGCCGCCAAGGAAGCGAAGAAGACCGCGCCCGCCAAGGCGCCGGCCAAGACTGCTGCCAAGACGGCTGCCAAGCCTGCTGCGGCGAAGGCGCCAGCCAAGGCCGCTGCGGCGAAGCCCGCCGCAAAGGCTCCGGCGAAAGCGCCTGCCAAGGCCGCAACGGCGAAGCCCGCTGTGGTTAAGGCGCCGGCCAAGGCAGCCGCCCCTGCGAAGGCGCCTGCCAAGACCACGGCCAAGGCGCCTTCGAAGGCGCCCGCCAAGGCTCCGGCAAAGACCGCCGCCAAAGCCGCTCCGAAGGCCGCCGCGAAAACCGCTCCGGCTCCGAAGGCCCCGGCCAAGGCTGCCGCGAAAGCTCCTGCCAAGGCTGCTGCGAAACCGGCCGCCAAGCCTGCGGCCAAGTCGGCGGCCAAGTCCAAGGGCAAGTAGCCGGGCGACTGCCCGGCTCCCCGCCTCGGGCAGCGAACTCGCCGGCGGGCAGGACGGCGCTCCAAGCCGCTCGTCCTGCCCGGCGGGAGAGTCTTGCCGCGATGCCGTGCGCGCTGCGGGCCAGGAGGAGGGGGCGTTTGCCGCGTGAACGCGTCAGATCTGGCGCGTCACCATCATCTTCTTGATCTCGGCGATCGCCTTTGCCGGGTTCAGCCCCTTCGGACACACCTTCGCGCAATTCATGATGGTGTGGCAGCGGTAAAGCCGGAACGGATCCTCGAGATTGTCGAGCCGGTCTCCGGTCGCTTCGTCGCGCGAATCGATCAGCCAGCGATAGGCCTGAAGCAGGGCGGCAGGACCGAGATATCGGTCGCCGTTCCACCAGTAGCTCGGGCAGCTCG